>TARA_R110000824_G_scaffold244639_6_pt1 | contig 83710 bp, 76 predicted proteins | sample TARA_R110000824 | Tara Oceans TARA_R110000824 (sample SAMEA4397747) | marine metagenome | biome: Polar Biome; feature: [MES] marine water layer (ENVO:01000295) within the mesopelagic zone...; material: water (ENVO:00002006), including particulate matter (ENVO:01000060) such... | reverse complement strand
TCCGGCGGATGGAGCCTGGACGGTTCTTGAAGGCATAGGCCTCGATACTGAGAAAGCAATGTCGGATGCAAAGATGCCGGATGTAGCCCACCTGCCCGCGGATGGCTAGGGTGCTAAAACTCCGCCTGAGCCACGATGGCAACAAAGCCTGTCCGAAAGCTATGACCCAAATACTGATCGGGATCGGATTGATAAGTTCGTCTCGTATTGGGTGAGACCGCGTCCTGAATACAGACTCAAGCCTCTTCGGAATGACTGATTTTCAGATCCGATCAATGGAGATCAGCGCTTTGTAAAACTGACCGTCTCATAGGTCTCTGTTGAATTCTGCCGCTTTTGGTATCTCTCATAGATAACGACCTGCTTATTGGCGGGCGCGACATACCAGGTGTAACGGTTCCAATCGTCCTCGCAGGTCACCTTGAAGGTATCAAAACTGCCTAGCTTGGTCGTAACACGTGCTTCACCGGGAACGGAACATTTTCGCACGGTCTCCCAGCTCTGGCCTTTCACATTTGTCCCCTTGCGACTGTAGCTCCATTGGTTACGCACTTTCAGCGGGAAGATAGGCGTATCTTCTAGTCGTTTAATCTCATGGCTGCCATCCGGTGAGGAACAGCCTTTCCAGCTTTTCCATGCCGCAAATGGCTGATCCTTCGCCCGGACCCAGGTACAGCCCTCCTGATCTTGCCAAGTGTAGGTAGTCTCATCTGCGGCAATTACCTCTGATTTCCACTCCTTGCCATCGTCACCAACAGAGACAAAGGTGGATCCCACCGTCCAATAGTCCGGTCTCTCCATGGGCGGAAGTGGTTTTGATACCGTTGCTTCTTTCACTGCGGTCGTCTGGCAGGCGGTGAGGGAGAATAGGAGGATCACAGGGACAGCGAATATTTTGGGGATGAAGGTTGGCATATCGGTTCTTTCCATCTCAAGGACACAACAAAGACATTCATAGTCTAGCTCTTGTGTTCAACCGGACGATCGGGGAAAGTGCACCTTAACCGAAACGATTGAACAGTATGGAACACTCCGGTTATCGCGAAGCGCCTTTCAAACCGTCTGATTTCCATATATTTTCCGCAAATTTCCGCTCTTCCGCGCCAACTACTTCTGTATAAATTGCGGTCGTCTTGATCGAGGAATGGCCGAGCCATTTGGAGACAATTGTCAAGGGAACGCCAGCCAGCATGGCGTAAACCGCAAAGCCGTGGCGCAATCCTTTTGGCGAGGCTTGAGGGCCTGAAATACCAGCCGCCTTCATAATCTCTTTAATCCGCGTCCAGCCCGTTGTCCGCGACCAGGACCAAAGGCGTTGTCCATCAGATTTTTGCCCACTTATGTTCTTCAGATCTTTGAGGAGAGAAGGGGGAAGAGGGACGGCTCTATAGACATATCGCTGGCGTTTCTTGAGGGTATGGATCACGACCACGCCAGCATCATGATCGATTTGGTTTGCGGTTAAAGAAAGGATCTCTGATAGCCGTGCGCCTGTATAAGCAAGCACCAGGCAGAAGATACGCACCTCGGAAGAGGGGAGTGTATCTATAACCTCTAAAAGCCTAGCACGCTCTTGCTGCCCAATATATTTTCTCCGCCCTTCGCGGTCATAAAGGAACGAAATACTATCCCGCCGCCCGCTATAGTGTAAACTATTCATTGACAATCAATTACTATTTTGAACACTATGTTCCATAATGTTCAAGTCATTGATATTGTAACGTTTTATTAAATTTCTACCGCATGCAACTTTGCATGTTAAGTAGTACTCTAGCATTCTTGTTTTCTTTAAAGCAGTGTACATTACTGCGATTCTAAGCCCTCGGTAGAAATAATGGTCGATGATGTAAGAAACGATACTTTTGAACTTCCTGATCAGGTTCATATAAACCAACTTCGGGAAGCATTGTGGTCCGGGGTTTCGTATGGACGAGCCGCTGTGATGGTAGGTTCTGGATTTAGCCGAAATGCTCAAGCTGTGGGTCCCGGAGTACCGGTATTCCCGCTTTGGTCTGAGATCATGACACATATTGTCGAACATTTAGTCCCGGAAGGTAGTCAAGATAGACAAAGAATTTTGGAGACATGTCAAACGTCGAGCGGTGCCCTACGAATTGCTCAAGAATATGAAGCCCTGCATGGGCGAGGTAAATTAAACAGTCTTTTAAAAGATTGTGTACCGGATAAATATTTTAGACCTGACTCTCTTCACCGACTTCTGCTTCAACTACCTTGGTCAGATGTTTTTACAACTAACTGGGACACGCTCCTCGATAGAACTGCAGATGCGCTACATGAGATACGATATGATAAAGTTCTTTGTATCGAAGATATTCCCCTTACCATGAGACCTCGGTTAGTAAAGTTGCACGGGAGTTTTCCTTCCAATCGACCATTTATTTTTACTGAAGATGACTTTAGAACTTATCCTAAGAACTGTGCGGCATTCGTTAATCTCGTTCAACAGTCAATGATGGAAAATCTTTTGTGTCTCATTGGGTTTTCAGGAGACGATCCCAATTTTTTAGCTTGGTCAGGATGGGTTCGAGATAACTTGGGAAGCGAAAGACCCAATATTTATTTGTGCGGGCTTCTAAACTTACGTCAAGGGCAAAGAAAATTACTTGAAGAACGCAAAGTCACCCCAATCGATCTTTCTCCACTATTTTCTGGAAATCACACTGTCCCCGAAGCACAACGCCATAAACTATCCACAGAATGGCTATTAAACAACTTGATGAATGGACGACCTCCAAATGAGTTAGATTGGCCAAACGATAGTTCTAATGAAAATAGGGAAATTGCAGCTCTTCCCCCTATCCCCCCTTACACAGGACCAAGACCAATAGTTGAGGAAATGTGGCCGCCAAAATGAGTGATTCTAAAGACTTAAATGCCCTTGCTAAGGAACTATCGGTATGGCGCCACAATCGACTAATTTACCCTGGGTGGCTAATCGCACCATATCAAACTCGTGATATAATTTGGCGTAATACGAAACGATGGCTTCAAATTGTAGTAGAAGCTCAGGACGCTTGGTCCCCAACCGAACTGTTGTTATTACACCATGAAATCATTTGGCGGCTCAGACTTTGCCTCCAAAATGTACCCATTGAAATACAAGACAGAATTCAACAGACCCTTAAAGATATAGAACCGGATTTATTTAGTGGTATGTCCAAATCTAGACCAGTTTTTGAAGAGCTGGACATCGAAAAAACTTTGATTGAGGTTTCAGAGATGAAAGAAGCTTGGTTATTTTGCGCATTTCAAGTATTGCGTAATGCGCGAATTAGCCAATCAAAGCGAGACTTCGAAAACTGGGCCCTAAAAATTCAGTCACTCAATACCATCGACAACGACATCGTTCCAGCAATCACTTACGAGCAATGCCTGTTCTCTTTAGCGGAGGCAAATCACGAGCAAACCCGTCTACATCTTGAAAGCTGGCCGGAAAATTCCAAAGATCCGTATTGGTTGGCTCGTAAAGCTTCTGTTCATGCCGAGCTAGGTAATTTATCAATTGCCAAAAATCTAACGGAAAAAGCGCTTGATTCATTGAAGAGGATGCAAAAGCAATCACCCAAAGTTTTTTGGACGCTTTCGCGAGAAGGTTGGTGCCTTAGACTTCTTTGGCAGATAAATATTGCAGAAAACTTTGAGTATGGAGGATTTAAAAACGAGAGAGAAAGAGAGTTGGAGGCCTATCGTTGCTCTCCGAGCATTGAATTAAACAATCTTATCCAGAAAATCGGAGATCGCTCCCTCCCATCCAAACCAACTGTTGTTACAGCAGGAAAACCGGAATTCGACTACGGAAGCCGTTCCAAGACGATAGGCTATAGTGCAACGACTTCATATGAACGATTAGCACCTGCTTTGAATTTTTTAAATGCAGTGGAAATTTCAGGCGCACTTATACAAGCTGAGAATGTTACTTTTGAAAAAGAGGAATTTTTCCAATCTCTTCAATGGATACAGGATGATTTTCCTCAACTATGGGCAAGTCTGATATTCCGCTTCAACGGTGTTGGAATTGGAAAGAAAGCAATAACCCGCACTACATTATCGAAGTTATCGTTAGAGCAAACAGAGCAGCTTTTCAAAACAGCAACTCAGTACGTTGAACAATTTTTCGAGGATGGCGAGAGCGAAAATATCAAGATACAAGATAGGCGATTTTTTTCTATAATTAATATGTGTGATTTCACTGCGCGAATTTCCTTAAGGCTTGGGACTGAGCAAAGGAAATGGCTGTTTGCAGTCGCGCTAAAACTCGCAAATTTTGCGGCAATGAAAGACCATCCTTCAGGGCAGGAACTAGTATCTGACCTTCTAAGGCGTTCAATTCCTTATTTTGACGCGGACGATATTCGTCCACTGCTATTTGACATGGCGAATTTTCCACTTTCGGGTGATTTTTCTACCAGATTTAATTATGTTCGCTGGCCAGAACCATATCTGTTTGCTTCAAGGAGTTTAAACAATGCAGATTGGCTTCCAATAAAAGGATTAAAAAACGCTATAAACCAACTCATTAAAAAAGCAGAATCACACAGCATTGAATTAAGAACTAATTCAATACTACGTTTGACGTATATGAATGAGCTGCGGTTATTAAATGAGGCAGAAAATAAAAAATTTGCAGATGCGGTTTGGCGGCAGCAGGACGATTTCAATCTGCCTACATTGGCCTCTAATGTTTATAAATCAATTGTGTTGTCACTGCCGGAAACAGAGAAAGATCAAGCATCTACGGGCCTATTAAACTTGTTGGAAAAAGCATTTGTTGAAAATCGTTTTGAGGAAACACAAACCGAAATTGATGGTGAATTAAAAAAAAGATTGTCTTTGTCGGGAAAAGATCCCGACCTACTATTACAATTGCTGATCAATTTAAAGTGGTATTGTGAGAAAAGGAAAATCAATAACCCTCCTTTCTTTAAACCAGAATTAACAAAAAGATATCTTAATTCAATACTACGTTGGTGGAATAATGAATGTGATAGATTTAGGCGTTGGTTAGTTCGAGACATGTATCAGTCTGATAATTTATTTGAGAGAACCGATTTGGTCTTTGACGTTCTTGCAAATTGCATTCTTGTGTATGGCAATATTAACAATCGCGAAAAAAAATCTATTTCAAAAATGCTAACGGAAATGGAGGAGTTAGGTATTCCAATGGCAAAGGCTATCCCTGTGATGGCGGCAATAGAGCCGGAAGAGCAAACCGAATTTCTTGATAAACTCCATTTTGGCCTTCTGAGTGATATTGCAGATAATGCCAGAAGATATTGCTATGCTTGTTATACTTGGGAATCTAATGCGAAACAATTAAAATTGGATCGCCTTTCTGGTGACGTTTATTCAACATTGTTGAACATTGTTGGTGGGGTTATTCAGCCAATAGCGTATGAATTGATGGGGGTGATGACTAACTTAGTAAGGGAAAACTATTATCCCAAAAATGATAAAGAACAGAAAAAATTAATATCCGCAATAGAACGTGCTTCAAAAATTTTAGCGTACGATAGGGAAGATGAATCGATCTGTTCTCGACCCATCAATACAGATGAGTTGCCTCATTTACGCAGAAATTTCACTCGGCTAATTCAAGTTCTTATTGAGAAAGAATATAATACTAATCGCAATATCCAGGATTGGATTGAAGCCGCCCGAAATGACCCGTTTGTTGATGTCCGAAGTCAGTTTGACGAAATTTTTGATTAATGAGCGAAACTAGCTTTACTGATTATCAGCAGTTTTTTTGTGCTAATTAGAATAAAAAGAACCCCGCCTAAGCGGGGTTTGGTTGGGAGGAGGCGGTCAGTGATGGCGTCTATGACATTGACCGTGACGGCATTACCAAGGCAGCGATAACGCTCTGCATCGCGGATACCTTCCGTCCATCTGTCGGGGAAGCCTTGCAGCCGCTCGCATTCCATCGGGGTGAAGCGGCGGACCCTTGGTATCAGTCCATCGGTTTTACCTTCCAGAACATATGTGCCAGCCGTGACCCATTTGTGATACATGGTTGTGAGGGTATTGGCGTGATGCCTCGGGTGGCCATCACCTTCCTGATAGCGCGGGGCGAGAGGAAATACTTCGGGTCTGGCTGTGCCTCCAAGATGTCCGATAATGAATATCCGTTCCCGGTTTTGCGGAACACCATAATCCTTGCTGTTAAGCACTTGCCATTGGAGGTCATACCCCAGCTCATCAAGCGCTGAGATGATGGCTTTGAACGTCGCCCCCTGTTGATGACCGAGAAGCCCCTTGACGTTTTCAAGCAGGAAAAGCTGAGGCCGCTTAGCGTCAAGCAATCGGAGGACATCAAAGAAGAGGGCACCACGGGGATCGGCAAACCCCTGTTGTTTTCCAGCGATTGAAAAAGCCTGGCAAGGGAAGCCCCCAACCAACAGGTCGAAATCCGGTAGATCTGCAGGGTTGACTGCGGTGATGTCTCCGAAGTTCCGATGCTCCGGGAAATGCCGCTCAAAGACGGTGACGGCGTGTGTGTCGATTTCGGAAAATCCAACACATTCCGCGCGATTTCCGATGCCAAGCTCGAAGCCGCCGATACCTGAGAAGAGTGAGAAATATCTGTACATGTCATTGTGTCCTCCATGGGTTAAAGAGGGCACCCAAGCTAACCACGTAACGGCGCCTGTCACCGTGCAGGATATGACTGTAATCCACCCTGTGAGCCACAGCGCGCGGTATGTTCACATATCAAATTTGTGAGAGGTTCCCGTATGTTCCGCATTTTATTCTGACGCGTGGCATTGCAGGGCTCATTCAGATGCAAAATAAACGGCCATGGACATCCGGAGCCTGTGTTGATTCTCTTTTCTTGCCCGTAATCGGATTATTTTGCTATCCTCAACGCGCCCTGGGTTTTGTCAACCTGGAGTATCGCGGTACTCCCTTTTATAGGAGAGATCGCGATGAGGATCATCGATTGGAAGGTACTCAAGACCATGCAGCCCTATTCACGTCAGCATATCCTGCGGCTGGAACAGGCCGGGAAGTGGCCCAGGAGGGTCAGACTCGGCAATAACCGGATCGGCTGGGTATATGACGAGATTGTGTCGCATCTTGAGGATCTGGCATCCAGAAGATAGCCTGACGACACTCCCGTAACGGGAGAAGGGGGACGGTGGCCATCGTCCCCCTTATTTTCGCAGATTGGGGATACAATATGGGGATAGGCATGTGCCTCTGTATCCCCAACGCCGTATCCCCAACCGCTGCTGAACCTGCTGGAACATAACAGCATATTTCCCTGTTCTCTGAGTTCTCAGCTTCTTAAGAAAACAATCCAAATTGTTTCCCCATTCCTGAAATGACGGAACACCGTCCTCTCTTCAGAGTGCAATCTTCAGTCAGCTAGATAGATAGTTTTTATAATTCTCTTTTAAGTAGTTGACTCCACCAGTATTTATATTTTCTAATTCAATTACAGATTTCAAATTTGAGGGTTTATACACAAAAAGGGGGTTAATCATGAGACTTAAACTGACACGGTCACAACGCACGACAGGCATGGTGAATAAGAAAGTAATGTTTATCCTGAACGCAGAGGTTTCTTATTCGTCAGTTGAGCAGGCAAGCATCAAAAAATATAACCTTGGCAACCAAATCATCTATAACAGCGAAGCCGCCCGCCGCCATGCTGCGAACGCCGCATCCGGAGGTCTCATCAAAGGACTCACCTCTGCGGCTCTATCCCATATGTCGCTCAGCATCACCATTGATAGCCTCGCCCGTGGCCATGAGGTGGAATGCAAGGATCTCGATGAATTGTTGGAAGCGGAGGAAGCCATTCGCGGATCTTGCGAGAACCTCAAAAAATATCTTGAAGTTGCGGAATGCTTCGATGGCCGTGAAGAGGTAGTTGAATACTGAGCCATGGCAGGCAAGTCCTTCGAAGACGAGATCGCCTATGCCTTCTTCACCATGGTGGGCCTGGCGCTCGTCCTGCTGATCATCTTCTCGCTGTTCTGGCTCGCCATTCCAGTCGGCTTCTTTCTCCTATGCTACGCCGTCTACCGGATGTACCAGAACTCGGACAAAGTGCAGGAGCGAAAAGCCAGGGACCTCACCCATCGGCTCTATAAGGAGACGAAAGCGCTCAGACCAACCCTGCCAGATGCCGAAGCATTCGCGACCTCCGTTTACCGGGCGCTTCCTGATATACCGGAAGAATCCCTGGAGGATGCGCTGATAAAAGCCGCTCTTCAAATCCATGAAGGTGAGGGTTTTGACCGAGCTGGTCCGATACCGCCGCCCACCGTCTGCAATAGTCTCGAAGGCGCACAGTATCGCGATTACCTAGCGGAGTACAGCGCCCGTGCCGTCGTGCCCGATCTGGCGGAACGAGCCACAAATGCCGTTGCTGCAAGCTTTAACGCCTTCCTGCGCCGCTGTCCTCCACTCCCTGAGGGTGAGGGGGCAAGCTTTTCCATTCAGTTCGAAGACTTTATCGAAGGACTGGAAGCGCCCCTCACGGAGGCGCTGATCCTTCCGTTCTTTGACGACGATGTGATCACTGCCGGATTGTTCAAGGATTTAAGGTTCCGGCTTAATGAGAATCTTTGCGAGCTTTCGGGCCTTGCGCCACTTCCGGATAACTTTGAATCCCCGGATCTGATTATGCCGGATGAGTATGAGGGCGAGGATTTACCTTATGCCTATCTTAAAGATACTCCTCTCCTTAACATCTTCCGGCAAAGCCATGTGCCCTTTTCCATTCCAGACAAAGCCCGCTTTGAGCATGGTTGGATCCTCGCCCCGCAAGGAACCGGCAAAACACAGTTGATCCAGTTCCTGGTCTCCGAAGACTTGAAGCGTGTAGCCAAAGATGAAGCCAGTATCGTCATCATGGATAGCCAGGGTGACTTGATCAAGGAGGTGAGCCGCCTCAAGGAATTTGCGAAAGGCGAAGCGCTGCATGACAAGCTGGTGCTGCTAGAGCCTGACCCCGACTATCCTCTCGCGCTCAATATCTTCGATATGGGCAAAGAGCGGATGAACGGCTATTCGAGCCGGGACAAGGAGCAACTCAGCAATAATAGCCTCGATTTGCTTACCTATGTGTTTGAGGCGTTACTGGGCGAGGGCGGTATGATGACGCCTAAGCAATCCACCCTCTATCGCTATGCCATCCGCCTGCTGATGGAGATGCCCGGGGCCACCCTTGCAAGCTTTGGCGCATTGCTGCAGGTTCAAAAGCCCGAAGGGTTGATCCCCTATCAGCCCTATATTGAAAAACTCAATGCGCCTGCGCGGGATTTCTTTGAAACCCAATATTGCGATAAGCAGTTTAACGAGACAAAAGCGCAGGTCGCCTGGCGATTGGCCGCCATGATGGAGAATACGGTATTCGAGCGTATGTTCTCCCACAAGGAGACAAAGCTTGATCTCTTCACCGAGCTCAACTCCTCAAAGGTTATCCTGATCATTACCGATAAGACCCTGCTCGGGGAGGAGCGCACGGCCCTTCTTGGCCGCTTCTTTATCGCCATGCTCCTGAATGCCGCCCAGGAACGAGCCGTCCTTGATCGCGGGAGCCGCTTGCCCGTCTTCTGCTATATCGATGAAGCCCAGGACTATATCGCAAGTGATACCCGCATCACCCGTATCCTCGATCAGGCGCGCAAGATGAATATCTCGATGATGCTGAGCCATCAACGGACCAAACAGATCAGGGAGCCTAATGTGCTCGATGCGCTTGCAACCACTTCGGTGAAGTTCGCAAGTACGGATAATGTCCATGATGCCGGTCTGCTCGCCAGATCCATGCATTGCGCGCCCGACTTCATTGCCGGGCAGCCACCGCAGCATTTTGCCCTTCATATCAGGCGGCAAACCGAGAGGGCCGTTTCCGTGAAAGTTCCCTTCCTCGTCCTGGAGAAAAGCCCGCATATGAGTACAACGGAACGGCAGGAGGTAACCGACATCATGAGGCGCAAATATGCGCATCGGTATGAGCATACGAACTTTAAATTGGTCGATCAGGACATCCCTGTCAGGGTGCATCCCGATAGCCCGGAGGAAGCCCTTGACGGTGGAAAGACGAGCAGCGCAGAAAACATGCCCGACCCGCAAGGCAGCACAACGGATCCCGGTGAATGGTGAATTAGCTAAAAAGTGATGAGGGAACACCCTGGTGCAGGGAGTATGAGCGTGCCTCAACGGAACATTTAGCACCCGTCGACAGCAGCGAAAAATACGCCTATCCAGGAGGGATGAGCGCAACAGAACAAAGACGATATCCCAAAGATGGCCTCGGGCGACGCCTCCGGGGACGGAGGACCCCGAGCGGCAAGCGGATCGTCCTGACGATGCGGGATGTCGAAATCCTCACAATCCTGAAGCGCTATCGCTTTCTCCGCTCAACGACAATATGGCAATTGCTCCCCGAGGAGCTTCGGGGGCGTTCCTTCAAGCGCTTCCAGGATAGATTGACGGACCTGTTCCATGAGACCCATACGCAGCATGCAGGGGCCTATCTCGACTGGCCCAGTCAGCAGCGTCAGAGTTTCGATGCCCGCTATAGCCCGTCCATCTATGCGCTTTCTGATGTTGGAAAAACCGCGCTCGATGAACTGGGGATTGAGGTCGATGCTGTCACGAACTTAAGGGTGCCGGGCAATAGGGGCAACGCCAAGGACTTTGCACATATGCTGATGATCTGCGATACCCTGGCCTCGATTGAGATCGGGACAAAGAGGGCCTCCAATATCCGCTTTATCCCCTGGCCCGAGATTTTAAGGAAGGCACCATTAGCCGGATGCGAGCGTGGTGTAATCTCTCTACCAGTCACCATCAGTAATCGCTTTAGCGATAGGCAAAAGCTGAAAATGCAAAGCTTCAACCTGGAACCCGATGGCCTCTTCGGATTGGAGTATAAGCAACCAACGGGCCGGAAGCTCTACCGCTTCTTCGCGCTCGAAGCGGAAAGGCGCAACAAGGTACGCACGACCTCCCTCAAAGGCTCCAGCTATTTAAAAAAGATCCTTGCCTACCGCTATATTCTGGAGAGCGAGATTTACAAGACGGAGCTTGGCTTACCCAACCTGCTGATCCTCACGGTGACGCCCAACAACGCCCGAATACGAACGATGAAGGAGGCGGTTACCTCCATTTACGGACCCAAAGGCTCCGCGAATTTTCTCTTCCATAGCATTCCCGTTCATGGGGAGATATCTATGCAGCCCGACAGCTTCCCGGATTTATTTGCCGAACCTTGGGAACGGGCAGGATACGCACCATTTTACGTTAACCTGATATAGTTTGTTCGATTAATGAGCAGGAAATATTGGTCACTAGCATTTTCTTATTAAGATTGATTCACATGAATCAATCGTTATAGTTGCAATGGTCTGTAGTTTTCTTTGTCCTTTGGTATTGCGCCACATGAAGGAGAGGAGACTGATATGAAATTCGTTGTTCTTGCCTGTATTAAGCAATACAAATTGCTGCTTTGGATTTTGTTGCGTTAGAACTGATCAGTTGAGTTAGGACAATATTTAGAGTCTTACTGTGGAAAAAGTGGGCTTATTGCAACGGACCATTTCGAAAATAATTACCTTCTATCTGAAAATAGTGTTCTGTAAATCAAATAAATTGCATGGGGCGACATATTTTTATGCTTTAGGGTAATAACATAGTCGCTTACAAATGACCAATTCTTCAGCTTTGAATGAAGTGCTTGACCAGTTTTAATAGCATCCCAAGTATGGATGCTTTTACTATCTTGTTGGTGTGATCTAATTTCGCGCACTTCGTATCCGAAACAAATTTTTATTCCAGCATGAAATGCTAATAGCTCGTTAGAGTATGCAAAAAATCTATTCACATTTAAGGGCAATACATTGTGTCCTGCTTTTTCAACTATATCACTAATGGGAGATGCTCGGCGTATCCAAAATGTTAAAAATGCAAGCTGTTTAAGATGATTAGGCTTTTTGTAAAATTCCTCGCCTGTAAAACGATCTATTTGCGAATGTCCTCTTTTTGCCGTTCGATTAACATCTCCGATCCAAAAATCATGTGCGGTTAAGAGCTTGTCTGCGGAAACTTTCACATCACAACCATATTCCGAAGACATCTGTTTTGCAAAATCAGATATGCATATAACAAATTCACGAGGCTTGTCCGAATAGTAATCGAGGAAATTTGCTTGAGTTAAAGAAAATTGAGTCATCTAAAATAAATTTATTTGGTGCAAAAAATTCTGGGTTATTCAACCCAGAATTTTGGTGATAGCAAATTGTCAGCTATCTCTTGTTCCGCCGGAGTGAGCTCATCATCGTCAGAAAATTGCAAAAGGCCAGTATTGCCAGGCTCCTCGGGTTTTCGATCATCTGCGCTCATTTTAATCCGAGTACGATATGCATCATCAATGACAAGTGTATTGTCTCCATCATAGTTACCAAAATCAGTCATTTTAGTACTCCTTAGGCTTTATTTTATACAACTTCCTATATTATATTACTATATTTTTACAATCATTTCGAGTGCTGCCTTCTTACTGCCTAATTTTATCAATCCATTGACAACCTTTTCACACGTATTCTTTGTCGTCGGAGCTTCATCCAAAACATTTTGCACTGATCGATATGCACATCCGGCTGATCCAGCAAGCTGTGCTTTCGATGCCGACAATTCAGCGCGCAGCTTATCAGCACCGGGCACGATAAATTTTTTGCGCGACGACTTTCCAACCATCTTTAATCCCAAAAATTCTCAAAAATACTAACAAGTCATTACAATTTAATTAATTGTTGAAGATATTGCACAAAAATACAACTTTTGCAATCATATCTAATATTTTCGATTTGCACTGAATTTCTATGCTTATGGGTGCAAGTATGAGGATATTGTTTTTAGAGCCTTATAGACGGAAGACGCGACACATTAGTGCGGAGAATTACTATGGATACGGGTAGGAAATCCCCAAATATAGGGATACAGGTGAAGCACTCCTGTCCAATATAAAAACCTAATTGTCTTTTAAACAAGACATGAAATGATCCGGGAATGAATAGAAAGATAAAGCTAAAGATAGCGCTGAAAGATATTGTTCCGGCAATCTGGAGACAGGTGATTGTTTCGCACGAACTGACGTTACGCGAGTTACATGCTGTCCTTCAGGGAGCCATGGGATGGTCGGATTGCCATCTTCATTCCTTTTTGATTGATGGTAGAGAATATCACTTGCCAGATAGTGAAGAAGAAATCTGCGAGACGGACAGTTTGGATGAGCGTAATTATACAATTGGTGACGTTTTAAAGGGTATTTCCCGATTTTCGTATTATTACGATTTTGGTGATAAATGGTGTCACGAAATTGATGTTGAGGAATCATGTACTGATTTGGAGTTGTGTATGAAGACCCCAGTATGTGTAGCCGGGGAAAGAGCCTGCCCACCAGAAGATTGCGGCGGAGTGAGTGGATATTGGGAGTATGTGGACGCGATTACGAATCCAGAACATCCTAGGCATGATGAAATGATGGTTTGGTCAGGTCCGTATGACCCTTCATGTTTTAGTCCGTCTCAAGCAACTCATATGATAACGGCAATCCGTACTATTTATCAAATTCAAGGATAAATATTGGTTGCCTGATAGCTGTCAAAAAAACACCCCGCTATTTGCGGGGTGCGTATTATGGATGGAATATCCTAATACTCATGCGCCAGCATGACTGTCAGTACTCGGCATGTCTTGCTGGGATCAGCCGGATCCTCCGAGTGATAGCGTAGGCTGGGATCGTAGTAATCGATCTTCCAGATGATTTTCCGCCCATCAATTTTCTGGATGGCGCAATCATGTTCACCATGGGGGTCGTTGTCTCCATTAAACGCATCAAACGATGCGACTGCCGCCAGTATTTGGGCGACCGTCTGTGATCCGAGCATGTTTATACCGCTCGTCATCATGATACGTCCTCCTTGACCTTTGCATCGAAGCAGGTCGTTAAGGCGCTGTATTTCACTTTTGGATTTTTCATCCGTCATTTTGTGCTCCTCTGTGCGAAGCTGAGTTCGAGCCCAATGCTCAAACCCAGCAGTCGCCAGAGAAGGCGGGGCGGGGCTTCTGAGTGCGTCAATCGGCCTTTAACGCAGTGAGAAGAAGGGCCAATGCTTCAAACATCGGCATCCAATAGGGCTCTGCCTCCCACAGTCGCCGATCTCCGGGCACCAATTTTGTTATTGACGGGTCCTGCAACAGCTCAGCTGCCAACCGGGCAATGACGGCTTTTGTTGCTGTTTCAGAAACGTTAAACTGCGCATAGACATCTTCTTTTGCAATCGCCCGGACGGCGATGCCATATCCGCTTGCGAGACCGATAACTGCCTCAATTGTCGTGCGAGTCTTTTCGCGGCGATAATACGTCGAGTTTAAATCTTCAAGCAGGAGGACTTCCGGCCGGTTCCAGGCAATAAGCCTGGCGAGTTCCTTGATGTGCTGGTCTTGTCCATATTCGCGTGACAGCACACTCCGCTGAAGGACGAAAAGCGGAGGTGTTTCCGCGATTATGTAACCAGTGCCACGCGATGTCGGCACCAGAGAAAGGATACGAATGTTTCTCTTCATAAATCGAAATCGTGAGTTCACATTAATGTTGTGCAGAATTCCCTTAGCCGCGCCTGCATATTCGCAAGTGCGGCGACTTTATAATGATCGGCAGGCAGCGCGTTTTTTCTAATTTCTTCGTGCAATGCTTCAATCTCTTGCAGAAGGTCCGTCAGCACCTTTTCCGAAACCTGCGGGAAGAGTTCACCAACGCTTGCATCAAAGAGCATTTCAAGCGCCAGCGCCGCTTCGAGGTGCGGCACGCGCTGAAAGTTCTCGTATCGGGAAATACTTACCGGCGCATCGAAGCCCAGCAGTCGCGCTACTTCAGCCTGCGTAAGGCCGCTTCGATGGCGGTATGCCTTGAGGTAACTGGGTCCCGATAACATAGAAAATTGATATGAACATACGGTACAGAACTACGAAAATTGTCTGCCAAGTCATAGCGTACTAAATCAGGAATAGGATCGTAGGAGGGGAAACTTACCGCATACGGTATAACTTTATCACTCAACCATTACACTTTGCTGAAAACCATGTGCAGTATCATAATTCCCCATCGCCTGAAGGGCTAATGCCAATGCTTCAAAATACACCGTATTCTTAGGTTCCGTCTCCCAAACCTTCGGCTTTTTCGGCACCCAGGCCGCAAGCTCTGGAAAGCGCTTGCCGAGCGCATCGGCTTCTTCATATTTGTTCGCATATGCCGATGATCTAGGGACCTTCACATCAAGGAGATCCATCTTTGTCGTAATTTCGGAAACGCTAGCAATCAAGGCTCTGGTTTTTCTGCCCTTGGAGGATCGTTTTCGGATGTCTTCAGTCACAACGACATCGGGATGAAGCGTCGTAATCCAATTGTCCGCATATGCACTTGCCAGCTCTACACTCGTTGCAGCCTTTTTTGAAAGCTGCCAGTCCCTGAGCTCTCCATCAACGAGAAATACATACCCAATTCGCCCGGTCGCCGCCGCCACGGCAAGCACCCTTACCTTAGCTGCCATAGTCCTCATCAAGTTCACTGCTAAGACGATGCGCAAGGGCGCGAAGTGTGTTTTCCCGATTAAACTGTCCAAGCCATCGGGCTGGGGCCTCTGGCATCGTATGGAGGCGCTTTCGAAGGTTACGGCGAGCGTCATCATAAATATCGCTGAAAAGGCTCTCAAAACTCCTTCCATACATCACCGAAAGGCGGCAGATGTGATGGATGGACGGCACCGCCTTGCCGCTTTCAAGCAATGATATCCTGGAGGGATGAACACCAAGCAAATGCGCACAATCCGCCTGACTTAATCCGGCCTTCCTGCGGGCCACTTTTAATTCGAGTGCGAAGTCGTTGATCATATTTTTTGGAATTATTGAGTAAGACGATCAGCGTATCGCGTCTTTCCTTCGCACCGTAGGGGGCCTGATATACCAATCCGGCATGCTCTTCTCATACACTATCCCCAGCATAGAATGCCCTTCCAATATGACACCGCCACTGTGATCTCTCATATAGCTACAAACGGAAGGGTAAAACCCTTCCGAAGGCCAAAAGACCACAGTGGTGGAGATTAATCACGTTGGGGTAGCTATGGGGAAGGTTATCAGAATACGTCATCTTGAAACAAGAAGGCCGTACATGCGATGAGCACATATGATATCTTCCACGATGTGCCTATGCAAAATATACTAATCGCTGTCGCAGAAAGGGACGCACCTGGCACCGTCAGTATTGCAAATTAGAGTGATTTGTAGTATATTGTATACATATGAAAAAAGAGATAGTTATTGACGAAATGACGGACAGCACAGTCTTATCAGTGAGGATAGATAGCGACGTTAAAAAGCGCTTCGCAAAGCTTGCGAGCAGCCTGAAGCGCAGCCAGTCTTTTCTTGCGGCTGAAGCAATTGAAGAGTTCCTAGCCGTTCAGGAATGGCAGATTGCCGGGATCGAAGCAGCACTTGCATCGGCGGATGCTGGCAAGCATATCGCCCATGATGAAGTTCGCGATTGGATATCTTCTCTTGGCACCGAGGATGAGCGTCCGTTACCGACATCCGTATGAAGCTCACCTGGACACCAGAAGCCGTTAGTGACCTTCACGATATCTATCAATACATAGCGGAACGTAATCCGAGCGCTGCCAAGCAAACACTTGAGCGGATCCATGAAATTTTGGAAATCCGCCTTACCCAGGCCCCCAATCTCGGGCGCGAGGGACGTGTAATGGGGACGAGAGAATTTATCATCCCCGGAACGCCCTTTGTCGTTCCCTATCGGGTAAAATCAGGCACGATAGAGATACTGCGCGTCTACCACTCCAGACGACGTTTTCCTTCTTCTTTTTAATTGTTGTTACCCTAGCGACATACGATAAAGGCACATAGTGCCCTCTTTGACGTACACTGGTGACCGATATACTCCGCCCATGGAACGGAAATCACGTCGTCTTATAGAGCATCTGGAACACTGTCAGCGTATGTATGAAGAACTGGAGCGGGCAGGGACTGCACCGTGGAGTAATAATACTGAGCAACAAGAAAAAGCCGACACTGACGCCTTTGCTAAAAAGCCTAATCGGGGTATTATTGAGAGCGTAGACGACTATGATGCGGCCTAAAACATATACGGGATAGCTCGACTACAAAAAACACCCCGTCGTAAACGGGGCATTATATGGGTAAAATATGCGGGCAACCTCTCCTCTACCCCGCGATATATTTCGTATCTGTCAAGTGCCGCACCCTTGACACCATACAACCGAATGATAGACGAAAAGTATAGCATACTTTCCCGTTTGTTTCATTCATCCGCACAGCCAATTACCAATGGTGAAGACTTCTCTAAGTGGCATGTCAGGGGTCCTATACGGTCACCCTCGAGCGCCATACACTAGGTGTTCCTCAAGAGGAACATCCAGGTGGGAGAAAGCCTTCGGAGGAGCCTAACCTACATCATCTATGCACACATTTATTGACGACTTTGCCCTCTATTTCAGGCGGCAGGGCAAATCACCTGAGACGATCAAAGCGTACCAGAAAAAATTGCGGCAGTTCTGCCGGGAGCGGCACATCACCGAGATCTCAGAGATCAACCGCGAGAGTATTAATAGTTGGATATCATGCCTCCGGGACCGCAAACTCACTGACGGCACGATTGCCCTCCACCTCTGGGCGATCAAGGCATTTCTAACCTGGCTTAAAAAGGAACAGAGGCTCGAGTGCTATACCTTCGATATCTTCATTCCTAAGCCGAAGGAGCCTGACTATGTTGAATTCCTGGAGCCGGATGAGCTTGAACTCATCTTCTCCCTTATCGACACCGAGACCTTAGACGGCATGCGGCTCCGCACCTATATCGAAGTAATGATCAATACTGGCATGCGGCCTTCCGAAACCCTCAACCTCAAGATCACGGACATTGTGGGTAGCGAAATCAGTATTGTTGGGAAAGGAAACAAGCGTCGTCGGGTGTATTTTAATGACCGGGCGCGTCACTGGATCAAGGCGTATTGTGATATGCGGAGGGACAACTGCCCGGCGCTTTTTGTGACGAACCCGAAATACTCGCCACGGATACCACATGCCATTACGCTTGACCGGATGGAGGAACAATTTCGAGCTGTGTTTCGTTTAACCGGGTTGCGGAAACGGGTCACGCTCCACACTTTGCGTCATACCTATGCGACAACGCTGCTTGCAAATGGATGCCCCACCGATTACGTGGCGCGGCTCCTCGGGCACTCAAAGGTCGAAACAACGCGCCGGCATTATCTCTCAATTCAGCATAAGCACGCCAGGAAAGCGCATTTCCGCTTTCTTTCCTACGATGCTGATGCGCCAATGAACTATGAAAAGCAAAGCGGGCAGGGGGCTCCTCAGCCCCATGCTCCATCCACACATACCGACCCCTACAATCCAAACCCCCGTTACCTAGAATGAACGGATGCAACGGCATCACGACAATCACATTACCTACCTCGGCCGGACTAACGCCCGGAATTCAAACCGGCTCTTTGGTATCAGAAGCCATGATCGGCTCTCTTCGATGTATATCATCGGGAAGACCGGCACCGGCAAAACGACACTCCTAGAAAATATTGCGCTTCAGGATATCAAGAATGGAAATGGGCTCACGCTCATTGATTATCACGGGGATCTCGTGGAGAGGATCGTTACGCACATCCCGGAACATCGGTGTGGGGATGTTGACTACTTCAACGTCACGAAGGATACGCCCTATGGATACAATCCCCTAAAGCCCGTTCCGGCACAATACCGAGCGCTTGCAGCTTCAGGGCTTCTTGAAATCTTTCGCATGCACTGGGGCGAGCGCGCCTGGGGACAGCGCATGGAGCATATTCTGCGCCAGGCAATTCTGGCGCTTCTGGAACAACCAAGAGAAATGACCCTGCCTGATATTCTCCGGCTTCTTCGGGAGGAGGAGTTTCGAAAGGATGTTGCAGCGAAGGTTGGGCATACGGCAGTACAAGATTTTTGGCTGCATGAATATCCAAAATACAGCTCCAGCTACCGAGCCGATGCGATTTCCCCCGTGCAATCGAAGATATCTGCCTTCCTTGCAAATCCGAAGCTCTATACCATCCTGACCAAACCACAAAAGCCGCTGTCGTTTCGTAAAATCATGGACGGCGGTAGAATTCTTCTGGTCAACCTCTCGGTCGGCCAACTTGGTGCGGATAGCGCGGGGCTGTTAGGCGGGCTCCTCACCACCTCAATTGGCCTTGCAGCTTTGAGCCGTGCGGATATTCCAGAAGAGGAGCGGCGTCCCCACGCCCTTATCGCAGATGAGTTCCAGCATATGACGTCAAAATCGCTCATCAATCTGTTTCCGCAATTGCGCAAATACAAGCTCTCGATGATCGTTGCGCATCAGTACATTCATCAAATTAGTGAGGATATTCGTCATGCAATTTTGGGGAATGTGGGTACAATCATCTCGTTCCGCGTTGGAGCACATGACGCGCGAGTTCTCGCCAAAGAATTTGAGCCCACGTTTACCGCTCAGGATCTCACAAAGCTTCCGAATTATAGCATCTATCTGAAGCTTATGATCGACGGTGCGCCGTCCAAACCATATAGTGCTGATACGCTATTGTCCCTCAATAGAAAATATCTGCTCAGTTAATCACTCGTATAAGAACTGAAATCCACAATAGCAAAAAACGTAGAATACTAAACTGTTACGAAAACTCGTTAAACTAGAAAGATTGAAAGAATTTCAAGCCGAATCGACTTGCAGGAAATGCCATTGATAATTGCAATCAAACTCTATCCATGACATAATTAATCAGGCTACAACAACGTATAGGAGAAGCATGATGATCAAACGATCATTAGGGAAAGGGCCAAGAGATTCATCTGGACTAGCTAAATGTCCGGAAGTTCTTGAGCTCGAGAACGGGGACTTCGCGTTTATTGGCATAAGAGCAACATCTACATTAAAACCGTATTTCTCTGAAGGAATCTCATGTGGTCCTGACGAAGAGGTTGTTGTGCTACCTAGGGAAGTAATAATTTCTGCTATCAAAAAAGTTTAGATAGAAAAATCGCAACTAAGATTAATCCTTTTAGTAATTAATGGATATTCCTTATCTAGGTTGAAGAATTGTTACTTGATTAGTAGACTACTGAAAGTATTTTTTCATCATTACATGATTGAGAGTGACGGTAATTTTAGTGGCACATTTTCATTTCGTTGTAGTATGTGGTCCTCTTGAGGAAATCATAATTTCATCAACAAGGGGCAGAGAAACTATGACAACCAACAACTAAGAAGCGAAACAACTAGTTATGTCTCTAAATTTTTTGCCTCGAATCGAAGAGATTGTACGCAAAGCACAGTATTTTGATAGTTCCGAAGCATTTATTTCAAAATTTGAACCTGCATGGAGCAGTGTAAGAACGCGTATACTAAAATTGGAAACTTTGGATTTTTATGATGAAGGCGACAACCAAAGCCTCAAAGCTTTCCTGGACGGAGACATTGAAAAATCAAAAAAATTAATATCCCAAGAAAAACAAGGCGATGCGCCAATATATCAAGACCTAAAAAAACGCTGGGTCGAAATAATAAGATGTAGGCCGATAGCTGCTCCGCCAAATGAATACTTAAAATGGGAAATAGAAAACTACAAAGAAAATATTAAATTGGGAGAGCGAATATTTATTGCAAATATGATAGCTGTGACAGAAATTTTCGAAAGATATGCAACGAGAGATTTTATGGTTTTTGATACTAGATTTGGCTACATCTATGATTATGACAAGAATGGAAGACTGTTAGGTGGATGGTATGTCGAAGATGTTCAAGAATTGTATCAAATGAGCGCATTATTTAGCTTTATTCAGTCAAATTGTGTGCGCTTTGAGAGTGTATACTCAAATGGCGACTAATTTTGAATGGTTTACCTTTCTTCAGTCTGCCGGAATTATCGCTAGTTTTCTTTTTACTGCATATACTGTATGGCAAAATCGAAAAGACAAAAGAGTTTCAAATTATCTGGATCTTACAGCACATCACAGAGACATATGGAAGTTAGTTTTTGAAAATAAAGAATTATTAGAAGTGCTTGATACTCGATTAGCTAATAAAGCTACTTCAACTACATTTGAGCAAAGAAAGTTTCTTACGTTTCTATTTTTACACCTAAGCTGCGCATATGAGCTGCAAAAGATATCATCCGTGATAAAGGTTGAAGGGCTTAGATCCGATATTAAGGACTTTTTTATATCGCCATATGTTCGCGATCATTGGGAGGAAAACAAAAGATTTTATAATGACGATTTTGTGTCATTCGTGGACAAAAATATTTAAAAAAGATGCACAGATTCTTTCTAAGAATTACGTGATTATAGCATAATCTAAGGATATATTTGTGCCGCTGGTAAGTGAACTTTTAGTTTGAAGTTAGAAAATGATCCCACTTCTCCATCAGCTTTTCCCGTTTCTCAAACCGATCTGAGCGCTGATAAGCCCGCACGATACTTGAATCTACCTGATGCCCCAAGGCAGCCTCCTTTACGTCAAAGTCCGTATCAGTTTGTTCTTCCACCCATGTTCGGAATGTTGCCCTGAAACCATGAGGACGGGCGTTATAGCCTTCACGCTCCATAAAACGGGACATAGTGGCATCAGACATTGGTTTTCCAGTAACAGATGGAAACAGCAATTTTTGATCGTCACTTTGCTTTGCTTGCTTGATGACGGCCAAGGCTTCCTTTGTTAAGGGTATACGGAGAGCCTTACCGGTTTTCGTTCGTTCTGGCGGTAGCGACCAGGCGTCGCTCTCTATCTCATCAAACGTCGCGAACCGTACTTCGCTTGTCCGCGCCGCTGTGAGCATCAGGAAGCGAAGTGCATAACAGGACTGGAAGTCTTTGCTTTTAAGCCATTTATAGAACTGTGGGGCTTCTTCGTAGGGCAGGGACGGGATATGAGAGGGTTTATGGCGCTGCTTCCCTAAGAGGGCCTGTGCTTTCATCACCGCCTGCAAGTCTACGTCCAGTCCTAATGCAGCCGCATGCTTCAACGTAAGGTTCATACGGCTTAAGGCTTTTCGGGCGGCGACTGGCTTGTCATGCCAGATAGGCTCCAAGTGCTTTTTCAGGATATGCTGGTCGATGGACTCGATGGGCTTCTTGCCAAGTTTGGGAAGGATATGCACCGACAAGGGAGAAAGCCATCGGCCTGCTTTGCCATCATCTTTCAGTTCTGCTTGCCTGGCGTCAAAGCAACTCATGACGGCTTCCTTGACGGTTACCTTTTCATCCGGCTGCCGTACCCTTTGTCGTTCTTCGATAGGATCGATTCCATCCCGCAACTGTTTCCGGGCAATAGAGGCTTGCTCGCGCGCTTCAGCAATCGAAACATCGGGCCAAGCTCCCAGCCCCATTTCCCGGCGCTTTCCTGATATCGATAACCGCAGTATCCATTTACCGAAACCTTTGGATCGCTTTATCAACCATAAGCCTTGCCCATCGGCATATTTTCCGGCAGAAAGGTTCTTGGCTTTCATTTGGTTTAGTGTTTTATAGATCATCAGCCCACCCTTTTCAGCCCCCCTTTTGGCCCACCCTTTGGCCAGAAAAGCGGCGAAAAACTATGTTACACGATGATCGAATGGATATCCATATTATTGATTTAAAACATGTATTTAGTTACAGTATGATCAACTATGATTTTTCCAGTCGGTGCAGGGTGCGGGCACCATCGACATGAAAATTATTCCGGTTCGGGAGGGGCCGCCCATGATTTTCAGCCTTGAGCATATCGACAATCCCTATCCTCACTATGCCGCCCAGCGGGAGAAGCACGGCATTTACTTCGATGAGGAGATGAAGGCCTGGATCGTCCTGGAACATGATCTTATCGTGGCGGCCTTCAAGGATGCGCGGCTGTCCTCCGACCGGGTCACTAAGTTTCGCGGCAAGTTTTCCGATGAAAAGCTGAAACCGCTGTTCAACACGCTGTCGCTGCTGATGCTGCAGCGGGACGAGCCCGATCATACGCGGCTGCGCAATCTTGTGCATTACGCCTTCAAGCGGGCGGCGGTGGATAATTACGATGACAACATCCGGCGGCTGGCGAGGGAGCTTCTGGCCCCGGCCATTCAATCGGGTGAGATGGACCTCGTCGCCGACTATGCGGTGCCGCTTCCCATTCTGGTGATTTCCGAGATTGTCGGCATCCCCGCGGAGGACCGCAAGCAGGTCAAGGCCTGGTGCGACGCCTTTTCCATCGTGGCGCTTAATTTCTACGCCAATATCTCCGATGAGGACCTTGAAGCAGGCGCCGTGGCGGTTCAGGAATTTACCGATTATCTCAAGGAAAAAGTCGAGAAGCTCCACCGGGAGCCGGAAGACAACCTGCTCTCCGCGCTGGTCCATGCGGAGGAGGATGGCGACAAGCTCAGCCTCGACGAACTGGTGGCCAATACATTGCTGCTGCTGAATGCCGGAAATGAAACCACCTCCTGCCTGCTGACCAACGGCACGCTGGCGCTGCTTCGCAATCCCGATGAGTTGGCGCGGCTCCGGGAAAACCCCGATCTGATCCGGACGGCAGTGGAGGAATTGCTCCGCTTCGACAGCCCGCCCCAGTTCATCGGCCGCATGGCGGCGGAAGAGGTTGAACTTGGCGGGGCGACCATAGGTGAGGGGGATCTGGTGCTGCTCGTCCTCGGGGCGGCGGGGCGGGATCCGAAAACCTATGAGGCGCCGGACGAGCTGCATATAGACCGCCATCCGAACCATCATGTGAGCTTCGGCAGCGGCCATCATATCTGTGCCGGTATCCAGCTTGCCCGGCTGGAAGGGCGGATCGCGTTCGAGATGTTGCTGGAAACCTTCGCGGACATGGAGCTTGCAACCGACGACATAAAATTCGGCCATAATGTCAATCTTCGATCTCCGGCCGCGCTGCCGCTCAAAGTCACGCCCGCCCGATAAAGATTTTTGCAATTTTCCGGCAAAGCCATAATATACCATAATGGTTTACCGCAACGACAGCTGAAGGACGGCCAGGTGAAGACATTTCGCAAACTGACGCTCGCCCTTGCTCTCTCCGCCCTGACCCTTGGCGGGGCCGCTGCCCAGACAGATAACAGGGGCGCCCGCGCCGAGGCGGCGATCCTCGCGATTTCGGAAAAGGCGAAAAGCATCCTTTCACAGCGCGGCAAGCCGCTGGCGGAGCGGGAGAAGCAGCTTGTCGCCACCATTGGCCGGAACTTTCATTTCACCCTGATCGCAGAACTGGTGATCGGGCCGGGCTGGGAAAAGCTGCCCCATGATCAGCGTCAGGAGTTTCTCGACCTGTTCCGCGACTTCTACCTCTCCTCCTACGGCAGTCAGCTTGGCGGATACCCGGATGATAAATTCGTCATCCTGTCGGTTGCCGAGAAGGGCTCTCGCGATTCCTTCGTGCGGACCACGCTCACCCGGCCGAAGCGGGAGACGATCACCCTCGACTGGCGGGTGCGGGAGGTACTGGGGCGGCCGCTGATTATCGATCTCCTGATCAACGGGACGAGCGTCGCCATCAGCCACCGCGAAAGCTTCAATCTGGTCCTCAGCAGCGACGGGATGGAAGGGCTGCTCACCCTGTTCAAGATCCGTGCGGAAAGGCTCAATGCGGAAACGCGGGACTTTGCCGCCGGTGAGGATCTGTTCGAGCAGGGCCGCTTCGCCGAGGCGGTGGCAATCTGGGAGGAGCTGGCCCGCAAGGGCGATGCCAAGGCGCAATACAATCTCTCCGTCATGTATGATCAGGGGCGCGGCGTCGATCCCGACAGCAAGGCGGCGGAATTCTGGAACGAAAAGGCCCGCGCCGCGAACTATCCGCCCGCCATCCATAACCATGCGCTCACCCTGCTGGCGGCCAAGGACGAGGCAGCGGCCATCGGGCTGCTCGAAAAATCCGCAGAAAATGATTTTGCCCCCTCCCAATATACCCTTGGCAAGATGTACAGCTATGGCATCGGCGTGAAGGAGGATGCGGCGCGCGCCTTTGGCTATATCCGGCTCGCGGCGGAGGCGGGCATGCCCGAGGCGCAGTACAACCTCGGCAAGGCCTATCGCGACGGCTACGGGACCGAGGCGGACACTGTCGCCTCCGTCCAGTGGTTCGAGAAATCGGCCCTTCAGGGATATGGCAAGGCGCAGGAGAAGCTCGCTACCCGCTATGGCGCGGGCGACGGGGTCGATCAGAATGATGTCGAGGCCCTGAAATGGGCGATCCTGGCGGCGCGAGAGGAAATCATCGAGGCAGAGGAATGGGAAAAGCTCTATCGAAGCCGCATGTCCGATGCCGACATAACCCGCGCCGAAACCCTCGCCAACGACTTCAAACCGCAGTAGGAGAGGCCGGAAAGAGTTGTGGGGTGGGGTGGTTTCTGCTAGGAGTCGGCGCATAATCATTCCTGCACTTCAAACAACCCGGGTGGACATTATCGTGACGGCGCTGAAAGATCTGGAAACCACATTCAAGACCAGCCTTGATCAGGCGGCACATACGGACGATCCCTATGACCTGTGGGAGCTGAGCGATCTTTTCCCGGTCCCGGTGGTGGATGACCTGCTCGCCCTTGAGATCGGGACGGGCCAGATGGACTACCGGATCGGCCGGCGCGAGATCAATAATGACAAGCGCAACTATTTCGATGTCGAACGGCAGGCCAGCACGCCGGTCGTCAAGAGCGTCGCCGAGCTGTTCCAGGCGCCGGAGACCGTTGCCAATATCGAGAAGAAGTTCGACATCGACCTCACGGGCACTTTCCTCCGCATCGAATATACGCAGGACCGGGAGAGTTTCTGGCTGGAGCCGCATACGGATATCGGGGTGAAGAAGTTCACCATGCAGATTTATCTCTCCCGCGATGAAGAGGCGGGGGGCTGGGGCTCCTCGATCTACAAGGACAACCAGACCTTCGTTCGCAATGTGCCCTTCAAAAGCAACTACGCCATCGTCTTCGTGCCGTCCCCGCAAAGCTGGCACGGGTTCAAGCCGCGCCCGATCAATGGCACCCGCAAGACCCTGATCGTCAATTATGTAACCGATAAATGGCGCGCGCGGGAGGAACTCTCCTTTCCCGCAGCCCCGGTCCGCTAGAACCAAACGGCTATTTCAAGAGGGCGGGGATCAGGGCGCTGATCCCGGAGGTCAGCATGCCCACGGAAAGCGCCACCAAGACCATACCCATGATCCGGGTGACCACCGCCATGCCGCTTTCCCCGAGCCGGGTCGAGAGCGGCTTCGAGAAGGCGAATAACAGCCCGACCAGTGCCGAGAGCAGAACAACCACTACCGAAATCTCCACTTTCGCCATGATGTCGGGATACCGCTCCGCCCCGACCAGGGCCGTTGCCATGGTGCCGGGCCCGGCAACGATGGGGATCGCAATGGGCACGATGGCGATAGAGGCACGCTCTTTCGCATCCTCCGTCTCCCCTTGGCTTGTCTTGTGTTCCGCCTTGTTGAATAGCATATGCAGCCCGATCATGAGAACGATGATGCCGCCCGCCGCGCGCAGTTCGTTCACATTGATGCCGAAGAATTTGAGCAGGAGACCGCCTGTCCAGACGACAACCAGAAGGATGATGACACAGGCGATCGCACTCCGGATCGCGACATTGCGCGTTTCTTTGGGCGAGTAATCCGCCGTTAGCCCTGCGAAAATGCCGGCATTGCCGATCGGGTTCATCATCGAGAAAAGAGCGGCCACGATCGCCATCAGCTCCGGTTCCGTCATTGCTTCCTGTCCTTGCCGCCTATGCCTGAAATGACTACGGGATCACTCTATAGCCAATGGCGCGCAAAAATCCATCCCCATTCGCGGCGGGAGGGGCGGGCGGAGAGCCGCCTTCAGACAGATACTAAATCAGGGGAGGGAAATGGTGAGCCCGACAGGATTCGAACCTGTGACCCGCTGATTAAAAGTCAGCTGCTCTACCAACTGAGCTACGGGCCCACTATTTGCGGTATGTATCGCAACCCAGTTCCGTGCAAATATGCCCCGTAGCGTCGCAATGCGGCTGCAACATAGGGTCGTCGCAACGGATGGTCAAGCATCCATTTCGTTTTTTTTAAGCCGGTGCGGAATTTGCGGTTATTTGCCACATTCGCGTTTTAAATATGGACGTCACCGCCTCTAAATGGCAGAAAAAAGAAGCATTTAAAGTTAATAGACGAGGAAGCGAATGGTTTCGAAGTTTTTGTCCCGGATGTTCCTGGTTCTGGCACTGGTCGGCGTGACCGGCCTGCCGCTGCAGAGCGCGCGCGCGGCGGATCTGGAAAACACACTGTATCTCGATTTGCAATATGGACGGGTGGTGATCGAAATGCGCCCCGACCTTGCACCCAATCATGTGGCCCGGATCAAGGAACTGACCCGCGAAGGGTTCTATGACGGCGTCAAGTTCCACCGCGTCATTCAGGACTTCATGGCGCAGACCGGTGATCCGACGGGAACCGGCCGGGGCGGCTCCGGCCGCAAGCTCCGGGCCGAGTTCTCCAACACACCGCATGTGCGCGGCATCGTCTCCATGGCGCGATCCCAGTCGCCCCATAGCGCCGACAGCCAGTTCTTTATTGTTCTTGCGGATTCACCACATCTCGACAAGCTCGGATACACGGTCTGGGGACGCGTGACAGAAGGGATGGAATATGTCGACCTGATCAAGAAGGGCGTTGGTCAGAGCGGCATGGTCCCGGGGGAGCCCGATATCATCGTCAAGATGCAGGTCGCGGCGGACGCGCAATAGGCAAACAATCGGCTGCCTAGTCCTTTGACGGAGGATTGTCGGCGAACCACTGGACAATGGCCGGCATGTCCCGCTCGAACCCGCCGGGAATGAAGATATTCAGAAACCCGGCACGGGCCGCCGTCCTGTTTGCGAAATCATGGGTGACACCGACGGGAACCCTGAGGAAGGTTCCCTTCGGTGCCTCGATTTCCTCACCATCGAGAATGAAGGTAACCGTTCCTTCCAGGACGAAAAAGATATCGTCCTCACTTTCATGGGAATGCGGGCCGGGACCGTTTTCCTGCGGTTCCAGCCACCATTCGGAAATGGAATAGCGGCTTTCGGTTTCCGCCTCGTCAGAGAGGAAATAGCTCGTCATACCGCCCATGTCGTAGCGGCGGCCGCCCGAGGGCGGTACATTCAGGACTTTCCGCGCTTCCGTCTTGCTTTCTGCCACAATCGCCTCCTTCATTCCCTGTTTATGTCTAGACGCAGCGCCCGCCGTCAACTTCCAGCGCGACGCCGGTGATGAACGACGCATCGTCCGACGCCAGCCAGAGCGCCGCATGGGCAAGATCGCGCGGCGTATTCTCCCGGCCGAGCGGAATGGTGGAAACGAACTTGTCGCGGATTTCCTGGGTATCGACGCCGCCCATGAACTCGACCGCCATGGGCGTATGGGCGAAGACCGGGCAGAGCGCGTTCACCCGCACCTGCTTCGGCGCCAACTCGACCGCCATGGATTTCGACATGGTGAGAACAGCGCCCTTGCTTGCGTTATACCAGGTGAGGCCGGGACGGGGGCTGAGGGCCGCGGTGGAGGAAATATTGACGATATTGCCGCCCTTTTCCAGCATATGGGGGACAATCGCCTTGGTCGTGAGAAACAGGCTTTTGACATTCACCTCGAAGATCTTGTCGAAGGTGCCTTCATCGACATCGAACATGGACCCGTTCCGCTGCGGCATCCCGGCGTTATTCACCAGCACATCGATCTTATGGAAGTTCTCGAGGGTCTGCTCGGTCATGGCGGCGATATCCGCGGCGCTGGTGACATCGGTTTCACTGCTGATGGCAACGCCGCCGTCATCGGTGATGCTCTTGGCAACGGCAGCGGCGGCGGCACCGTTTATGTCGCTGACCACCACTTTCGCGCCCTCGGCCGCGAACAGTTTTGCCATTGCTTCGCCAAAGCCCGATCCCGCGCCGGTGATGATGGCCACTTTATCTTGTAATCGCATGAATATCCTCCTGTTATCTCGCAGGATATTTCACCGTTGGCCGTCAATTGGCAAGAGTGGGCGTTAAAAAAGTTTTCTGAAAAAGCGCGGAAGGGAGCGATCAGGCGGCTTTCCGACGAATACGGTCCTGTGGCAGATAGAGGCTGACTTCCGTGCCTTCCCCATATTTGCTGTGAAGCTCCAGCCGGCCTTCATGCATCTCCGCCAGGTTCTTGGAAAGTGGCAGGCCAAGGCCCGTGCCGTGATACTTTCGGCTCTTCTCGTTATCGACCTGAACGAAGGGGGTCAGTGCCCGCTCGATATCGTCTTCACGGATACCGATGCCGTTATCGCTGACGCTGATCCTGATACCCTCATTCTCCAGCACCTGGACAGAGGTGATGATGCGTCCGCCGGTCGGGGTGAACTTGACGGCATTGGACAGCAGGTTGATCAGGATCTGCTTGATCATGCGCCGGTCGGCAAAAATCTGCGGCAAGAGCGGATCGAATTCGAGCTTGATATTGATATCATTATCGATGGCATGCTGCTGGGTCAGGCGAATGCATTCATTGACCAGCACGTCGATCTCGACTTCCTCTTCCTTGATTTTCTGCTCCCCGGCCTCGATCTTGGAGAAATCCAGAATGTCATTGATCAGGTCAAGAAGGTGATGCCCACTCGAATTGATGTCATGCGCATATTCGAGATATTTGGGATTGCCGACAGAGCCGAAAATCTCGCTGATGATGACTTCGGAAAAGCCGATGACGGCGTTGAGCGGTGTTCTGAGCTCATGGCTCATATTCGCGAGGAACTTGCCTTTCAGCTGCGCGGCATATTCCGCTTCGTCCTTCGCCTGTTTCAGGAATTCCTCGATCTGCATCTGTGCCGAGATGTCCCGGATCACAAGCTGCAACACATTCCGCTCGCCATAGAGCAGGGCCGAAGCATCCATTTCAACGCTGGTCCGGGTGCCATCCGCACGGATGACCTTTGATTTCAGGGCCGGCAGATTGTTCACCATTCCGGCATCTTCCGCATCGCTGAAATAGGGGACCAGCGCCTCACCATCGGAGAAGGGGAAATAGCTGGAAATCTTCTGGCCGATCAGGTCGTGGCGGCTTTTGACCTTGAACAGATCAAGCGCCGCTTCATTGACATAGATGATAAACCCGCCCTTATGCGCGACGATCGCATCGGGCGAAAGCTCCACCATGCTGCGGTAACGATCTTCATTCTCGCGAAGCGCCTGCTGCGCCAGGCGGTTGGTCGTTACGTCATTCAGGGTCAGCACAAAACCGCCCTCGGGCCGTTTGTTGAAGGAACTTTCGACGATCCGGCCATCCGTGAAATAGCGGTCAATCGAATTGGAGGGCAGTCTCTCGATTGCGTCGATCACCTGGGTGATAAAACTGTCTTTGTCCGCGCCGACATTCATGTAGTTGCCAAAGGACCAGCCCAGAATATCATAGAAGGTGGTATGCGCCGTCAGCTGGCTTTCCTTGATACCGATAAACTCAAGATACCGGCTGTTCCATTTCAGCAGCTTGTAATTTTCGTCATAGACAGCGATCCCGACCGCGACATTCTCAAAAACCGCATCGAGAAGCGATTCACGGGATATCAGCGTCTGCTTTTCCTTTTTTGCCTGACTTGATTGCAGGAAAGTCAACGCAAAGCAGACCATCAGGCTACCCATGGCCAGTACGGAGGCGAGGGGGGTCGGCGAGAGACCGGCGAGAACGGATAACAGAAGAACCGTCCCAACTGTACCGGCCACCATGGCCGCACCGCGCGTCCAGCGTATCTTTTCCATTTTTCGAACGTTCATCGACCGCAGCTCAGCCTTCATTTGCGGATGCACCACAAAACGGCATCCCTTTTTCCCGAACAGTCTACGCCCTTTGTCTTAATAGTCGGTTTACAGGAGAGAAGCCTATGGCGGACTGTCTCAAATTTCTTAGGACAGATATTTACCTTCGTGATAAGCTACGCAAACCACCGGAGACAGTTGTTAAGTCAATAATTTTAATGTTGTTTTAGAAATAATAGTCGAGATGTTCAAAAAATCGAGCGACACGGAAAATTCCGACGAGGCCGAGCGAAAAACCATTCTGGTGGAGCCTCCGGTAAAACCGCGGCCGCTGGCGCGCCTTAGAACCTACTTCCTGACCGGTATCGTCGTCACCGCGCCGATCGCCATCACGATCTATCTGACCTATGTCTTCGTCTCCTTCGTCGATGCCAATATCACCCCGCTGATTCCGGCGCGCTACAACCCGGAAACCTATCTGCCTTTCGGTATCCCGGGCCTTGGTGTCATCATTGCAGCCTTCGCCCTGATCCTGATCGGCTTCCTGACCGCCAACTATCTGGGCCGGTCGCTGCTGGTGCTCGGGGAGAGGATCGTCGGGCGCATGCCCGTGGTCCGCACCATCTATCATGCGCTCAAACAGATCATGGAGACGGTGCTGGCACAATCGAGCACCTCCTTTCGCGAGGTTGTGCTGCTGGAATATCCCCGAAAAGGCGTCTGGGCGCTGGCCTTCGTCACCAGCACCGCCAAAGGAGAGGTCAACGCCCAGCAGGAAGAGGACATGATCAGCATTTTCCTGCCGACGACACCCAATCCGACATCGGGCTTTCTGCTGTTCGTGCCAAAAAGCGATCTCACCTATCTCGACATGACGGTGGAAGAGGGGGTCAAGCTCGTCATTTCCGCCGGGATGATCTGGCCGGAGCCGCCAAAGGAAAATGGCGACACCCCCGAGAAGAAGAAACTGCCCCCGCCGGAAACAGACAAAGAGACGGACAAGGAAACAGAAACCCCGTCAGCCTGACAGATACCGGATAGCGCTATCCCGTTCAAAAAGATACAGCAGGGTTTTTAGCGCTTTTCCACGCTTTCCCGTTAGCTTTTCGTCCTTTTCCAGCACAAGCCGGGCGTCATCGCGGGCGATGGCGAGCAGGCGGGAATGATCATGCAGATCGGCAATGCGAAACTCGGGCAGGCCGCTTTGCCTTGTCCCCAGGATTTCCCCCGCGCCGCGCAGGCGTAAATCCTCCTCGGCGATCCGGAATCCGTCCTCCGTCTCCCGCAGGATTGCCAGCCTCGCCTTCTGCGTCTCACCGAGCGGGGGGGCGTAGAGCAGCAGGCAGGTGCCCGGGAGGCCGCCGCGACCGACCCGCCCGCGCAGCTGATGCAACTGGGCAAGGCCGAAACGCTCCGCATGCTCAATGATCATGACGGTCGCTTCGGGCACATCGACGCCGACCTCAATGACCGTCGTGGCCACAAGGATGCTGATCTCCCCGGACATGAAGCGCCGCATGGTGGCGTCCTTCTCCTCCGCTTTCAGGCGGCCATGGATCAGCCCGACCTGGTCGCCGTAGAGCGTCTTGAGATGGGTAAAGCGTTCCTCCGCCGCCGCGACATCGAGAACCTGCGATTCCTCGACCAGCGGGCAGACCCAGTAAATCCGCTCTCCCGCCGCCAGCTTGCGCCCGAGACCGTCGGCCACCGCATCCAGCCGTTCCAGATCGATGGCGCGGGTATCAACGGGTTTGCGCCCCGGCGGCTTCTCGGCGATGATCGAGACATCCATATCGCCATAGGCGGTGAGAGCGAGCGTGCGCGGGATCGGCGTTGCCGTCATCACCAGCACATCGACACCGCCCTTGCCATCGCGCCCCTTGGCGCTCAGGGCGAGGCGCTGATGTACGCCGAAGCGGTGCTGCTCATCGATAATGGCGAGACCGAGGTCGTGAAATTTCACATCCTCCTGAAAGAGGGCGTGGGTACCGACAACCAGATCGACCTCTCCGCTCGCGAGCGCCTCCAATGTCTCCGCGCGTTTCTTGCCTTTCAGGCGACCCGTGATCAGCAGGCAAGTGAGGCCCGCTTCGGTTGCCAGCGGTTCGATGGCATTGAAGTGCTGATGGGCCAGGATTTCCGTCGGCGCCATGATCGTCGCCTGTGCTCCGGCCTCCACCGCCGTCGCCATGGCCAGCAGGGCCACTACCGTCTTCCCACTACCGACATCGCCCTGCAGCAGGCGAAGCATGCGGTGAGCACCGGCCATATCGGCCTCGATCTCCGACAGCGCGGCATTCTGGGCGCCGGTCAGGCTGAAGGGCACCGCGCGCAGGATTTTCTCGCGGATTTTTCCGGTGCCAACGAGGGACCGGCCGGGCTTTCGCTTCATGCTGCGGCGGACCAGTTCCAGCGCGAGTTGGTTCGCCAGCAATTCGTCATAGGCAAGGCGCGCCCGCGCCGGTGCATCGCGGCTGAAATCCGCTTCCTCCGTCGGGGCATGGGCCGCAAGAAGGCTCTCCCGCCAACCGGCCCACCCCTCCCGCGAGAGCAGGCTCGCGTCCTGCCATTCCGGAAGATCGGGCAGCATCGGCAGGAACTGGCGCGCCGCCTTGATAAAGGTCTGGTTGGTAAGGCCGGCGGTCAGCGGATACACCGGCTCGGACAGCGGAATATCGGCGGCTGTCTCTCGCGTCGTGATATAGTCGGGATGGGTTATCTGGTACGTGCCGCCATATTCTTCCAGCTTGCCACTGACCAGCCGGTCGCTGCCCTCGGGAAGCTGCTGGCGGAGATAGGCTTCGCGGCCATTGAAGAAGGTGAGGGTGAGGCTCTGCACCCCGACCTCGCACTGGATCTTGTAAGGCGCCCGCCGGTTCCTCGACGGCAGATGATGATCAATATGCAGCGCGACAACGACATTCCGGTCGACGAACTCCGGCGTCAGTTCGCTGATCTGATGCCGGATCACCAGCCCCGTCGGCAGATGCCAGGCCAGATCGATGATATTCGGCCCGGCCAGCTTCTCGATCAGGGCCGTCAGACGCGGCCCGATGCCCTTGAGCTTGCTGACGGGAGAGAATAGTTGAAACAGGATTTCCGGGCGCACCGCATTCCTCACGATTGATTTTCGGTATTGTGATCTCTCCGGGGGCCCAAGGTCAATGTTCGAGAGAGGTAAAATGGCTTTTCCCGACAGTTACTGCTGACATCGCGGGTGAGACAGGCTATATCCAACCTAACCAGAAAAGAGCTTGCGATCATGACCGAAGATATCACCATCCGCCGCAAACGGCTTATCCATCGTTCCCGCTATACCGGCATGAAGGAGACCGACCTGCTGCTCGGCGGATTCGCCAATAAATATGTCAGCGGATTTACGAGCGACCAGCTCGATAGCTACGAGGCCCTGCTGGAAGCCGGGGACCCGAACATCTATGTCTGGGCCGTCGGGCGGGAAGAGGTGCCGGAGGACTATCAGAGCGATGTCATGACCCTGCTTCAGGAATTCAGCAAGTTCGAGCAACGCAGCAGAGTTTAAGTCTGGATGAGTGATACAACGATCTCTCGCCTGTGCTCCCGGATTTCGGCGCTTGCCAAGGCGGATCATTCCTTTCGAATTGAAGCAGTGCCGGAGGGCTACGACGCCTGTCTGCTCGGCGCGCTTGCCCGCAATTCGGAGCGCGATATCCTCTATGTGCTACGCGATGACATTCGTATGGCCGCGAGCGAGGCGGCGCTTGCCTTCTTCAATCCCGATATCGAGGTGATCAGCTTTCCCGCCTGGGACTGCCTGCCATATGACCGCGTCTCGCCGAACCCAGAAATTGTCGCCCATCGGATGACGAGCCTCGGCCGGATGACCGACAGGGCGACGCAACCGCGTATCTTCCTGACCACTCTCAATGCCGCGACGCAGCGGGTCCCGCCAATCGAGATGGTGACGAACAGCCGCCTCAATATCCGGGTGGGGGACCAGATCAATGGACAGGACCTCACGGCCTATCTGGTGGCCAACGGCTTTTCGCGCATCGGGACTGTCATGGAGCCCGGCGAATTTGCCGTGCGCGGCGGCCTGATCGACATCTTCCCGCCGGGCGCGGCCAATCCGGTCCGCCTTGATCTGTTCGGCGACAAGGTAGACGGTATTCGCGAGTTTGACGCGCTCAGCCAGCGCTCGACCGGCAAGATTGAAAAGCTGGAATTCACGGCGGCGTCGGAATTCCTGCTGAACGATACCTCTGTGCCTTTATTTCGTACCGGTTACCGCGCCGCCTTCGGCGCCGTCACTCAGGATGACCCGCTGTATGAGGCGGTCAGCGAGAAACGCCGCCATGCGGGGATGGAACATTGGCTGCCGCTCTTTCATGAACAAATGGCGACGCTTTTCGATTATCTCCCGGAGGCAGACCTGTTCCTCGATCATATGATCGAGGAGGCGCTGACCGCGCGCCATGAAACCGTGATTGATTACTACGAGAGCCGCCGCGAGGCGGCCCCGGCGGGCAATGCGGATTACAACCCGCTGCCACCACAACAGCTTTACCTCGACCCCGAAGAATGGCAAGCCGCTATCGCAAGCCGCGCCGCCGGTCAGTTCTCCCCCTTCAAAAGCGGGGCAGAGGGGGCGCATATCATCGATGCGGACGGTCATGCAGGACGGGATTTTGCCCCTGAACGGGCCCGTCACGAGGCCAATATCTATGATTATCTGAAAAGTCACGTCATCGAAAAATTGAAGGAAAACAGGACGGTTATCCTCAGTTATTTCACCAATGGATCAAGAACACGAAACAAAACGGTGCTGGCCGATCACGGGATTGAACCGACACGCGAGATTGATCATTTCGAGGATGCAGGCGGCAGCAATATTCCCAATCTCGCCGTACTGCCGCTCGAAAAAGGGTTCGAGACGCCGGATTTCGTCATCATCGGCGAGCAGGATGTGCTCGGGGACCGGCTGGTCCGGCCGCGCAAATCCTCCAAACGCAGTGAGAATTTCATCGCCGAAGCCTCGCAGCTCTCGCCCGGTGACTATGTGGTGCATGTCGATCATGGTATCGCCCAGTATGAAGGCCTCACGACCATCGAGATTTCCGGCGCGCCCCATGACTGCGTGACCCTGCTCTATGCGGGCGGGGACAAGATTTACCTGCCGGTCGAGAATATCGAGATGCTGTCGCGCTATGGCGGCAGCGACATGACGGCGGTTCTCGATAAGCTCGGCGGTTCCGGCTGGCAGGCGCGCAAGGCGAAGCTGAAAAAGCGGGTCATGGAAATGGCCGACCAGCTGATCAAGATTGCCGCCGCGCGTCAGCTCCGAAAGGCCGAACGCCTCGCGCCGCCGGACGGGCTCTATGCCGAATTCTGTGCCGGATTCCCCTTCGAGGAAACGGAGGATCAGCAGAAGGCAATCGAGGATACGCTCGCCGATATGTCGAGCGGGCGGCCCATGGACCGCCTGATCTGCGGCGATGTCGGGTTCGGCAAGACGGAAGTTGCGCTCCGGGCGGCCTTCACCGCCGCCATGGCCGGGCAGCAGGTGGCCATCGTCACGCCAACGACCCTGCTGGCGCGGCAGCATTTCAAGGGATTCAAGGCCCGCTTCGCCGATCTGCCGGTCAAGATTGCCCAGCTCTCAAGGATGGTCACGACAAAGGAAGCCAATCAGGCGAAAGCTGACCTTGCCGACGGCAAAGTGGATATCGTGATCGGCACCCATGCGCTGCTGGCGAAGTCCGTCAAGTTCAAGGACCTGGGGCTCGTCATCGTCGATGAGGAACAGCATTTCGGGGTCGCGCATAAGGAGCGGCTCAAGGAACTCCGCTCGGACGTGCATGTGCTGACCCTGACGGCAACGCCGATCCCGAGAACCCTGCAACTCGCCATGACCGGCATTCGCGATCTCTCGATCATCGCGACGCCGCCGGTCGACCGGCTCGCCATCCGTACTTTCGTGCTGCCCTTCGATCCGGTGGTGTTGCGCGAGGCCCTGCTGCGCGAACATTACCGCGGCGGCCAGAGCTTTATCGTCTGCCCGCGGCTCTCCGATCTGCCGTCGGTTGGAGACTTCCTCCGCGATCATGTGCCCGAGGTGAAATATGTCACCGCCCATGGCCAGCTTCCGGCGAAAGAACTCGATAGCGTGATGAACGCCTTCTATGACGGCGCCTATGACGTGCTGGTGGCGACGAATATCGTCGAATCCGGCCTGGATATTCCGTCCGCCAATACGCTCATTACCTATCGCGCGGATATGTTCGGCCTCGCGCAACTCTATCAGATCAGGGGACGCATCGGCCGCTCCAAAACGCGGGCCTATGCCTATCTGACGCTGCCGCCACGCAAGCGGCTGACGGACGCGGCGGAGAAGCGCCTCAGGGTCCTGCAATCGCTCGACACGCTTGGCGCCGGGTTCACACTGGCGAGCCATGACCTCGATATCCGCGGTGCCGGCAACCTGCTGGGCGACGAACAGTCGGGCCATATCAAGGAAGTCGGGTTCGAGCTGTATCAGGAGATGCTGGAAGAGGCCGTCGCCAATGCCCGCGAGATGGAGCTGGGCCAGGCAGGGGAAGCGGAAGACAAATGGTCACCGAGCATTAATATCGGCACCTCCGTCCTGATCCCGGAGCATTATGTTGCGGACCTCTCCCTCCGGATGGAGCTTTACCGGCGGATTGCCGCGCAGGAAACCGCCGAAGAGATCAATGCCTTCGCCGTCGAGCTTGTGGACCGGTTCGGACCGCTCCCGGACGAAGTCTCCCATCTGGTCGAGGTGATGACGATCAAATATTTCTGCCGTCAGGCCAATATCGAGAAAATCGAGGCCGGGCCGAAAGGGGCGGTGCTGAGTTTCCGGGACAACAAGTTCGACAATCCGGGCGGGCTGGTAGAGTTCATTTCCCGCGCGCCGGGCTCAACCAAGCTGAGGGGAGACCATAAGCTGGTGCACAGCCGCAGCTGGGAACATCCGGAAGATCGCCTGAAAGGGGTGCTCTGGCTCGCGCAGAACCTGGCCAAGATCGCTCGCGCCGCGTGATCGCCTATTCCGGCGCCTGAGCCTCGTCGGCCTCGATCTTGTCGAAGGCCGCCAGAAAGGCGGCGGCATCCTGTGCCCCGGAGAGGGCATATTTATTGTTCAGGATAAAGAACGGCACGCCGGAGATGCCCATCTGCCGGGCGCGCATATCTTCCTGACTGACGAGATCACGGTCCGCGTCCTTGTCGAACAGGTCCGCCACCAGATCCGTATCCATGCCCGCCTCTTTAGCAGCGGCCAGCAGCACAGCCCGATCGCCGATATCTTCACCATCCAGGAAAAACCGTCGGAACAGGATTTCAACCATCGCATCCTGACAGCCTGCGGAATCGGCCCAACGCAACAGCCGGTGGGAATCCAGCGTGTTGGGAGAGCGCTCTATCTTTCCAAATTCAAATGGAATATCAACGGCTTTCCCGGCATTCCTTACATTTTCATAAAGCTCTTTCGCGCGTTCCAGGCTGCCGAATTTCTGCGCCATGAACTGCTTGCGGTCGGCGCCCCCTTCGGGCATGTCGGGATGAAGCTGAAATGGATGCCAAGTAATGTCGACATCGAGATCCGGCCGGGCGGCCAGCGCTTCCTCTAGTTTCCGCTTGCCGATGAAGCACCAGGGACAAACGGTATCGGAGACAATATCTATTTTCATATCCCGAATATAGGGTCCGCCAGGGCGGGGGACAAGAAAATACTGGAACGATCGGTCTGGCTGGCGGGCTCAGGCCGCTTTCTCATCCTCACCGGTAAGCGTAACGCTGCGCTCGACAACCTCTTCGATGCTGTCACCGGCGCCGACTTCCGCCATGCCGATCATGGCCTCGATGCGGACCGGCATGTCCGTGGACGGTAACGCGAAGTCCGTATTCTTGAGAACCCCTTCCACTCTTTTGAGGGCGATGAGCGCTTCCTGACGGCGGGTGCCAGGCAGGGCGATCACGAAATGGCCGGTGTTGTAATGGCAGCAGAAATCCTCTCCCCGCACCAGGCTGGAGAGCGCCGAGCCGACCTGCCGGAGAAGCTGGTCCCCGGATGGATAGCCATAATCGCGGGTGATCTCATCGAAGTTCGCGATTTTAAGCGAGGCGACGGTCATCACCTTTTGCTGCGCCGCATGCTCGGCAAACATCGTTGGCAGATGCGCACGCATGAAGCCGCTGGAATAAAGATCGGTCGGGCCGTCGGCCACCGGATGCGGCTTGGCGATGCGGAACAGTTTCTGGATGGCGAAGCGGTAGCGATGCTGCTGTATCTGCAGACCGGCGCGATTGACCAGCGCGTCCATCTCCGTCTCATGCAGGATGATGTCGGAAACGCCATGCACATAGGCAGCACGGCGATTCTCGGAGTTTTCGAGAACCATCAGCACCGGCAGGTTATAGAGCTTCGTGTCAGAGCGGATGTCATAGCAAAGGCGCAGGTTGCTGTCGCCATGGCCGACACCGGAAAGGATCACCGCATCAAAACGCCTGGTCCGGAGATCATCGAGCGCCATGTCCGGGTTCTTGCAGATATGGATGTTCGTCCGGGTGTCCAGACGAAGGAGAATATTCCCGAGCACGACCGTCTTGTTGCCGACGATGAGGATATTGGCTTCCCCGATATCCGGCTCCGGCGAGGTGACGCCGGTAATATCAACCCCGTAGGTCTCCGTCGTGCTGATCCGCCGGACAAGCTCCTGCTCCATGGTCTCCAGCCGGACGAGGGCACGAACACGGCCGAGCAGTTCAAGATCGCAATAGCCCGGAGAAATGGTCTGGATACGGCATTTAAGATCGGCCGGTCCCACCACCAATGTCGGAAAGTTGTTGGCCGCGGCCATCTTCGCAATGTCCTTTACATTGACATTGGCGAAATTGTTTTCGCCGTCAATCAGGATAAGATCAAACGACTGATCTCCGAAATCCTGCTCGAATATGGCGAGAAACGAGAGGCGCGTACAGCGATAACCCGCCTCGGCAAGGCAGGGTTCTATGGTGTTGGCCGGGCTGTCCGAGACAACCAGAAGATTGGCGGCATAACGCATTCTACAAGGTCTCCCATCGTCAATACCTCCTGTTTTAAATAAAAATCCTTAAAAATATGTGAGTTTTCCGCGCATCCGGCCTGCGGCGTCAATTCCGGAGGGCAGGGAGGTGAAATGCATCCTTGCTTTTGACGAAAGGAGCGGAAATCATGTAAGTCCTTCAGAGACAAGAACAACAAATTCGAAGCAGGAGAAATTACATGACGTCGCCCCATAATCTCGAAGGCAAGCATGCGCTGGTCACCGGCGCCTCTTCCGGGCTGGGCTGGCAATTCGCCCTGACCCTGGCGCGGGCGGGCGCGAAAGTCACACTGGCGGCGCGACGGACGGAAAAGCTGGAAGCACTGGCAAAAGAGATCGCGGCATTCGACGGGCGCGCCCTGCCGGTGCGGATGGACGTCACGGATGTCAGCAGCATCCATGAGGCCTTAAGCGCCGCAGAGACCGAAATGGGGCCGGTCAATATCCTCGTCAATAATTCCGGTGTCAGTGCCCAGTGCCGCGCCGAGAAGGTCACGGAAGAGGATTTCGACTATGTCATGGACACCAACGGGAAGGGCGCATTCTTCGTTGCCCAGGCCGTCGGCCAGAGCATGATCCGCCATGGACAGGGCGGCAAGATCATCAATATCGCCTCCGTCGCCGCCAAGCGGGTCCTGAAGCAGAGCGTCACCTACTGCATGTCGAAGGCCGCGGTCGAGCATATGACCCATGCCCTCGCCGATGAATGGGGCCGCTACAATATTCAGGTGAACTGCATCAATCCCGGCTATATCGTGACGGAACTGAACAGCGACTATTGGGAGACGGAGCCGGGCAAGCGCCTCATCTCAAAACTGCCGGGTCGCCGGGTCGGAACGCCGGACAAGCTCGACGGGGCGCTGCTGCTGCTCGCCGGGTCCGGATCGGACTTCATGACGGGCGCATCGCTGGAAGTCGATGACGGCATGACGGCGCAGGGGTTCTGATCCCGGCGCTCTCGGGACTACATACCGTTTTTATAAAGTTTGAGGTTCTGGTGCTTCTGGCGCACCGGTGCCATTGCCCGGGCGGTCTCCACCAGGAAGGTCAGGCCATAGACGAGACGAGCCGTCAGGATACCGTCAAGCTCGGTGGCCGGATCGCTGGTGAACAGAGTTTCGACCTGCCGCAGGATCATATGGTCGGGCATCCACCAGAGGAAATTGTTCTTGTAGCCGCTCATCCGGAGTTCGGCCACCGGATAGGCGCCGCCGGTGCCGGAGCTGATCGCGACGATCTGGGCAGGCTTGTGAGCGAGCTCCCCGCCATCGCACATGAGCAGGAAGTTTTTGAGATGCGGCGGTGCCATGCCCGCCCATTCGGGACAGATAACCACAAATCCGTCGCAGGCTTTCAGACGGTCGGAAATCGGCTTCCAGAAGGCCTTGATATCACTGCCGCTTTTCCATTTCCCTTCATGCCAGAGCGGCACTTCAAGATCACGAAGCGCGAAATACTCAACCGACACCGGACTATCAAATTCTTCCAATAATCCTTTGATATAATGACCAATTCTTCCTGATTCAGATTTTTCACGGATGCTTCCGACAATGATCCCGATTTTCAGTTCCGACATACTCTAATGTATCCTTTTCTTGTTGTTTCCGGCTAAAAGCTTCCGGCTATATCCAGTGACTTGATCAGCTCATAATAGCCGAAGATGGCGACGAAAAAGAAAACGACCAGAATCAGTTCATGTTTGAAATGATGGGAATGGAAAAATTGCCGGTCGCGATGATGAATAACATCCATCAGCTCGTCTCCAAAACGAATGGAAAGAAATGTGCCGATACCCGACAGCACGATCACTCCCCAGTAAGGATAGGGCGTGATAATGATCTGCCTCAGTAACTTCGTGATCAGCGTGGTGTCGTAATAGGACGTCGCATAGCTGAGGGAGAAGATATTGACCAGAATGGCAATGGTCCAGACCGCCACTTCCGACAGGATCATGCGAATGCCGAACAGCAGCCTGAGCGGAAAATCAAGAAGAAAGCCCGCGTCCGCAATCGGCGTGCAAAGGACGAAGAAGCTCCACGTCAGCAGCGCCGACACGCCGCCCGTGAGCAAATCGAATTCATAGCTGAGATAGGCAAAATATCCGCCGAGCAACGCAAGCAGAAGGAAGAACTTGATAAAAACCTGCTTCGAGGGCCTGGCAACGGTATCTTTCATGCGTCCGAATATGCAGCATTTGCCCAAAGATACAAGACAGTTGTTGGGTCACGCGACGTAAATGTCCGCGCTAACTCATTCTGTTTCCTTGGGAAAGAAATGCTGCGTCCGGTTGGCGAAGGCAACGAGAGAGAGCATGACCGGCACTTCCACCAGAACCCCGACAACGGTCGCAAGCGCGGCGCCGGAGTTAAGACCGAACAGGCTGATGGCAACGGCCACCGCAAGCTCGAAGAAATTCGATGTGCCGATCAGGGCGCAGGGCGCCGCCACCTTGTAGGGGACACGCCAGGCCCAGGCCGCCCCGTAGGCGAGGGCGAAAATGCCGTAGGATTGCAGGATCAGCGGTATGGCAATCAGAACGATCAATAAGGGCCTGTCGAGAATGACCTGACCCTGAAAGCCGAACAGCAGGATGACGGTCACCAGCAGGCCGATCACCGAGAAGGGTTTGACTTTCGCCGTAAACGCCTCGACCGGTGCATCGCCAGCCTCCGCCCGGCTCCGCGAGATCAGCAGATGGCGCGTGATCGCTCCGGCGATCAGCGGCACAACCACATAGAGGCCAACGGAGAGCAGCAATGTCTGCCACGGGACAACGATATCCGTTACCCCAAGTAGCAGGACAACAATCGGCGCAAAGGCGAAAATCATGATCACGTCATTCACCGACACCTGCACGAGGGTATAGGCGGCATCGCTCCGCGTCAGCTGCGACCAGACAAAGACCATGGCCGTACAGGGGGCAGCGCCCAGCAGGATAAGCCCGGCAATATACGCCTCCGCATCCTCAGGGGCGATCAGGTCGGCAAAGACATACTCGAAGAACAGCACCCCGAGCGCGGCCATTGTGAAGGGCTTGATCAGCCAGTTTACTATGACGGTCAGGATCAGCCCCTTGGGCCGGTCACCGATATGGGAGAGACTTGCGAAATCGACACTGACCATCATCGGATAGACCATCGCCCAGATCAGCACCGCGACAACGAGATTGACCGACGCATATTCGAAGGAGGCGATAACCTCGAAAATACCGGGGAGCAGATTCCCGAGCAGAATGCCCGCGAGAATACAAAGCGCCACCCAGAGGGAAAGCCATTTTTCGAAGAAACCGATTTTGGCAACTTCCGGCCCGGAGGCGGACGAGAGCCTGTCCGTATGTTCCTGTGTCACTATTTTACTCTTTTATTCTAGGGAGTTACCGAAATTTATTCCGTCGTTTCCTTATCATCCGCCGCGCCGATATCATCGAGGTGCTTCTGCAGGACAAGCTTTTCGAGACTGGAAATCGGCAGGTTCGCAAATACCGAAATGCGGTTGTTCAGCATCCTGTAGGCCTCCGTAAAGGCGACCATGACTTCCGCCTTCGTGCCCGTTGCCTCGGCCGGATCGGAAACGCCCCAATGGGCACTCATCGGGCGGCCCGGCCAAATCGGGCATATTTCATTCGCCGCGTTATCGCAGACGGTGAAGACAAAATCCATCTGCGGCGCATCGGGACCGGCAAACTCGTCCCAGGATTTGGAGCGGGCAAAGCCGGTGTCGTAATTGAGGTTCTGAAGCAGCTCAAGCGCCACCGGATGCACCTCTCCCTTCGGGAAGGATCCCGCCGAATAGGCCTTGAACATGCCCTTGCCGAACTTGTTCATTATGGCCTCGGCCAGGATCGAGCGGGCCGAGTTTCCGGTGCATAAAAAGAGAACGTTATAAAGGGGCTCTGTCATTTTCCTAATCCAGAATTCAAGAACAATCGATTTCCTCGAAGACGCGGTCGCATATTTCCGGCCGACCGTTGCAACAGTCCGCCATCAGAAAGGAGAGGAGGCCGCGCATGGCGTCGAAGTCGGCAAAATACCGCACGGTCCGGCCCTGCCGCTCATTCGTGATCAACCCCGCATTCACGAGAATAGAGAGGTTCGTTGACATGGTATTCTGACGCACCCCCAACGCATCCCCGATATCGCCGGACAGCATGCCCGCCGGTCCGGCCTTCACAAGCAGCCGGAACACATTAAGCCGTGTCTTCTGGCTCAGGGCCGCAAGCGCCCGTAATGTCATATTTTCATCCATATATCATGAATAATCGATATTTTGAAAACTGGCAAGCCGATTTTATCGGAGGAGAGGATTAAAAATGCTGCCGGGGAAAGAGAATAGCATACGGCCGTCTACGGACACCGGTTTTCCCTGCTTAACTGCTGGAAAAGGCATAAATTTCATTGTAGTTTCAATAACAAACAATCACTCGGAATAGAGCGGGGACAGGATGGCGAAGCGGCCGGAAGGGATTATTTACGCGGTTGACGAACGCCCGCCATTACCGACCCTCCTATTGCTGGCCCTGCAATATGCCGGGCTGCTGGCGGCCTATCTCGTCCTGATCGTAATTGTGTTCAAGGCGGCAGGGGCGTCACAGGCCGACTCCGTCAATGCCATCAGCCTCGGGATGATTGCCGTTGCCGTCGCGACGATCATTCAGGCCCTTCGTAAGGGTCCCATTGGCTCCGGCTTTCTCGCCGCGCCGGTCTTTTCCGCCATCTATCTCGGCCCGTCGGTTCTGGCGGCGAAGACGGTCGGGCTCCCGGCGGTCTTCGGCATGACCATCCTTGCCGGGCTTCTGGAAATCATCATTGCCGGTAACCTGCATCGCCTGCGCATCTTCTTTCCGCCCGCCATCAGCGGCTTTATCGTCTCGATCATCGGCATCCAGCTCGGGCTGGTGGCGATCGATCATGTACTGGACATCCAGGAGCGGAACCTGCCGGACTACGGCAATCACGTCATTGTCGCGGGGCTGACGCTTGCCATTACCGTCGGGCTCAGTATCTGGGCCTCGGGGCTCGCGCGGCTTATGTGCTCGATGGTCGGGCTCATTATCGGCTTTTTGCTGGCGGTTGTGTTCGGCCTGATCCCGCCGGAACATTGGCAGATCCTGAAAGACGCGCCGATACTCGCGCTTCCTGACCCAAGTTTCATTTCCTATGATTTCGATGCCTCCCTGCTACCAGCTTTCCTGATCTCGGGCATTGCGGCGGCACTCCGGACCGTCGGCGTGATTACGACCTGTCAGAAGATCAACGATGATGACTGGCGGCGTCCGGATATCAAGTCGATCAAGGGCGGCATGTATGCCGACGGGCTTGGCTGCATGCTGGCGGGCGCCCTTGGCACCATGGGAACGAACGCCGCGCCCAGCCTTGTCGGGGTCTCGAAAGCCTCCGGTGCGACCAGCCGCTATATCGGTTTTGTTGCTGCAGGCGTGCTGGTTTTCTTCTCCCTGATGCCGGTCATCGCCTCCTTTTTCCTGATCCTGCCGAACTCGGTGATCGGCGCCATCCTGATGTTTACCGCGGCCTTCATGATTTCCGGCGGTATCCAGATCATGATGTCCCACAATATCGATAGCCGCATGACCTATGTGATCGGCTTCTCGATGCTGCTCGGTCTCAGCAGGGACGTCTTTCATGACTATTTCAAGAGCCTGCCGCCCCTATTTCAGCCCTTTACCAGCTCCATGATGCCGATCGCGGTGCTTTGTGCGCTGGCACTTCACCTGATTTTCCGGATCGGCAGCCGCCGCAAGACGAGCGTCGGATATGACAAGGTCGAGCATTCCATCGAGGATTTTTCGGACATCATGGAGAAGCAGGGGAGAAGCTGGAACATTGATCCGGCTGTTGCCTCGCGCGCCGAGTCAACGACGGAGCAGGTGCTGGAACATATCCGCCGGGCCAGTCTCGCAACCGGGCCGGTCACGGTGAAGATGAGTTATGACGATTTCAATTTTGTCATCAGCATCGAGTATCAGGGGATGCTGCTCTCCTTGCCCCATGTCGGCACCAAGCGGGGTGTGTTCCTGGAGGAGGAGGCCTTCTCATACGGCCTTGCGGACTTCCTCATCGGCGCCTATCCCGACCGCATGGAATCTTTTGCGCGCGGCCCGGACATCACAATTACGCTGCGTTTCAACGTCTGACTAGCCGGGCCAGACCTCCGGCACTGAGGTTACCAGCCATTGGGTGAGGGCGGCATTGACCTCCGCCGGCTTTTCCTGCGCCATCCAGTGCCCGCAGGCGATATTGCGGCTGGTCAGGTTGCGGCAATATTGCTTCATAGGCTCCGCCAGCGGCGCGCGGATACATTCGCAGGTATAGTCATATTCCGCCAGCAGGAAGAGGGTCGGCATGTCGAGATAGCCGTCATTCAGCGCCTCGGCGGCATATTCCGCATTCGCCTTGTTGTTCATGTAATAGGAGTCGGGCCCGAAAAATCCGTTGCGCTTGAGGAAGGCCGCATATGTCCTGAGGTCCGCCTCGCTCACCACATCCCCGTCACGGGGGATATCCGGCGCCTCCGCCGCGCCGCCGTACCAGCCACCGTGATGGCGGACAAGGGAGGTGAGGGCGGGTTTGTCCCTGTGGCCGTCCTTACCCTTTCGGAACAGGGCCTTGGCCGTGTTATAGGGATTGGCGTCAAATACGGCGCTGGCCTTGTCAAAATTTTCCTCATAAAAGCGGATATATTCCCACTGGCCGACCGGAAACTTCTCCTCCGGATAGAGGGAACGGTCAATCAGCGGCAGGCAGGCATCCAGACCCCGCTCCAGCGAATAATAGGGAACGCAGAGATTGGCGACGGCATGACAGCGATCCGGATGATGGCTCGCGATATTCCAGACCGTCGGGCTACCCCAGTCGTGGCCGATCCATACCGCTTTCTCGTGGCCAAGGGCATCCAGCAGCTCAATCATATCGGCGACGACTTCGCGCTGCGCATAATCCTCATGCCGCACGTAAATGCTTGATCGGCCATAGCCGCGCATGTCCGGCGCGACAGCATGAAAACCGAGACCGGCCATCACCGGAAGCTGGTGCCGCCAGCTCAAGGAAAGTTCCGGCCAGCCATGCACAAAGATCATGAGCGGACCGTCTTCCGGCCCGGCAGACAGGTAAAAATTCGTATGCCTCGCACTTCTGGTGACATTCTCGGTGATGGTCGTGACTGGCATGTCCGTTCTCCCGCCGGATTTTCCTTATGATTTATGAGTTTGATCCTAACATTGAAGAAGCAGCTTTTGTCAATGTAGTTGCTTGACGAGATCGCGGCTCTATGAAACCATCCTGCGTGATCAAAAAGACCGGTCCTCGGAGGAGTAGAATATGATGTGTGAGAAATGCAACAACATTCTACCGGAAATAGTGCTTTCACGCCGCACTCTTCTCAAGGCCGGAGCCATTGCGGCCGTCACACCCTGGAGCTTTGCACAATCCTTTGCCGCAGAATCACCTTCGGCAGCAAACGCAATCACGCCCGCCGCCGCTCTGGAGCGATTAATGGAGGGAAATGCACGTTATGCTGCAAATATGCCGAATACACGTGATTTTTCTGCAGGCCGGGCTGCCCGCGCAAAATCCCAGTTTCCGTTTGCAGCCATCCTGAGCTGCGCTGATTCACGCGTCGCGCCGGAACTGGCGTTCGATCAAAACCCGGGCGACCTCTTTACCATGCGGGTTGCCGGAAATGTCATGAGCCCTCATCTGCTGGCCTCGCTGGAGTATGGTGTCAAATTTTTGGGCACCCCTCTGGTTATGGTTCTTGGCCATACAAATTGCGGTGCTGTCAGCGCTGCAATCAGCACCCTGAAAGATAACGCCGAACTGCCCGGTCATCTGCCCGGTTTGATCGATGCAATCGAGCCTGCCGTCATTGCTGCCAAAGCCAAGCACCCGACAAATCTGCTGAATGGCGCCATCGCAGAAAATGTGCGTCTGCAGGTCGCCGATATAAAACAGTCTCCGCCCATCATTAATAAATATTATGCAGATAAAAAAATTGATGTGGTCGGCGCTGTCTATGATCTGGAAACCGGAAATATTGCATTGGTGTAATTTTTCGCGCCCAAACTTGCCATCACACTTGGCAAAGCGGGCCAGTAACGGAAATTAATGATCCTAATCCGGATATTTAAATTTGCCTTCAACAAGTGTCTTGTGTGTACGGTGAAATACCAAGGCATTTATATACTAAGCGCCGATTTGCCCAATTTTCCGCAGAGATTAACCAAAAATTCAGAGCTTCTCACGTATAGCTTGTAAAGAATATTTTTTAAATTGATAAAAGCTTTGAGAGGCCTCATCACCATGAGAAGAAATTTCATCTTTATTCTGGCGGCGTTCCTGTCTTTGACACCGATAGCTGCCGGATCCGTCACCGCGTCCGAAACCGCCCCCTCCAGGGATCTGGTGGATGCGAACGCCATCAACGAATTGAAACAATGGCTTGCCAACCCCGTTGTCGGCATTTCAATCAGTTCACAGAATCGGAAGTATATTTCAGTCAATCAGCAGGCGATTGATGATCTGGACAAACAGTGGCGCGCCGAGCGCGAAACTCAGGACCAACCTTTGATTGCCGCCACCTTGAGTAGCCCGCTGTCGAGCTACCTGACGCAGATTCAGGCGGCATCCGGTGGTCTTTATGCGGAAATCTTCATCATGGATGCCAATGGTCTCAATGTCGGGCAAAGCTCCATCACCTCCGATTTCTGGCAGGGCGATGAAGCCAAGTTTCAGGAGACTTTCAGCAAAGGGGTAAACACCGTCTTTGTGGATGAGCCCGAATTCAACGAAGACACCAAGACTTGGCGCGTTCAGGTCAGCATGACGATTGCAAATGACAAACAGCAGCCAATCGGGTCGATCACCGTTGAATATAACCTGACAGAGTTGAGCCGTCGTAAAGCGTCTGCATAAAGAAAGAACAACAATACTATGAAATTCCTCAATAATCTTAAAATTGCAAAGAAACTGACCCTTAGCTTTGCCTTGCTAGTGATCGTGACGGCCGCGATGGCAGTCGTTGCCTTTTCCTCGATCTCGGAGATTGAAACCGCCGATGAACATGGGCAGGCGGCAAATGAACTGCAGGCAACCTATCTGAATTTCCAGAAGTCCTTTCTGGAACAGCGCCAGGCCCTTCTGTATTTTCTCCTGTCGGGGGATCGCACCGGTCTTGCCAAATTTGAAGAGCTGAACAGCACGACGGATGCGCTGCACAACAAGCTTTCCGAGCTGTCGGCGGGCGATGAAGTTTTTACCAGGCTGGTCACGGACTTCACCGAGTTTTACCAGCAGTGGAAAGACAAATACGCCAATGTGCAGGTCGAGCTGATGCGGAACTATCTGACGGTCAATCAGGCGCGGGCAATCGAGGTATCGGGTGAGCCGGAAGCGGTGATCGCTGAAATGGGCAGCATCATTCAGGAACTCGGCGTCGGTATTGGCGAGGTTCTGGCCCTCTCCAATGCGCAAAAAGCAGACGCCATCAGCAAATTCACCATTTCAATCATCACGGCGCTGGTCGCCATGGTTGCCGCCTCCGTTGTCTGCGGAATTCTGCTGACCCGCGGCATCGCTACGCCAATCGGTCGTATGACCGGCCGCATGAGCGACCTTGCCCACGGTAAACTTGATATCGAGATTGACGGCGCCGAACGGCAGGACGAGATCGGCGAAATGGCCCGCGCGGTTCTTGTGTTCAAGGAGAACGCCATCGCGCAAATCCGCCTTGAAGAGGAAGCAAAACGAACCGCTGAAGAGCAGGAACGGCGCGAACAGGCCGATCGGGAACGCGAAGCCAAGCGTGAAGCCGATGAACGGGCCCGTGAGCAGGCGGAAAATGCCGCAAGAGAGAAACGCGCAGAGAAAATCGCCAGCCTGATCCAGGCCTTTGAAGGGCGGGTACAGGAAGTTATGGAGACTGTTAATCTGGCGACAAACGAGCTAAGGGAAACCGCCACTTCGATGACTGATACGGCCAACTCCTCCCAGCAGCTCTCGGAAGCTGTTGCCATGGCCTCCGAGGAAGCGTCAACCAACGTTCAGACCGTTGCCGCCGCCGCCGAAGAACTGACCTCGTCAATCAACGAGATCAGCCGCCAGGTGCAACAGGCGAATAACGTCTCCGAACGCGCCGTCAGCGAAGCCGCCAGCAGCAGCCAGTCAGTCTCACGGCTTGCGGAAACGGCCAAGAAGATCAGCGATGTGATCAATATGATCAATGACATCGCCGGACAGACCAACCTTCTTGCCCTCAATGCCACCATCGAGGCCGCGCGGGCAGGGGAGGCCGGCAAGGGCTTTGCTGTTGTTGCCTCCGAGGTCAAGAGCCTGGCCACCCAGACGGCGCGGGCAACGGACGAGATCAGCAGCCAGATCAACGATATGCAGACGGCCACCGATGAAGCGGTATCGGCCATTGGCAATATCGACGGCGTGATCAATACGATCCGGGAGAGCACCGTCAGCATTTCCTCGGCCATCGAGGAGCAAAGCGCCGCCACCAACGAGATTTCCCGGAATGTGCAGGAAGCCTCCAACGGAACGACGCAGGTCTCCTCAAAGATCGGGGAGGTATCGGTCAAAACCGGCGAGACCGGGGCTGCCGCCTCGCAGGTTCTCTCGGCCTCTACCCGCCTTGAAGAACTCTCAGGCAACCTCCGTCAGGATATCGAGGCCTTCCTGACCGAAGTGCGTGCCGCCTGATCGGCAGCGCTGCAACAGATCACACAGACAAACGGTCCGGACATAAAATCCGGGCCGTTTTTTGATAGGGGCGGAGCTTTTAAGAAGACGGCAGGCTGTAGACGCAGACAGGCGCACTCAGCCCCTTGATATCGGCATCGGCAATTTTTGTTAAATGCACATCAGGCAGCAAGTCCACTGCGGATTGGGACACCAGTATCATCGTTCCATAGTCCTTGTTGAGGGCCTCAAGCCGGGCCGCCAGATTCACGGTATCCCCATAGACCGTATAGCTCTGACGGCCGCCGCCACCCACATTTCCGGCAAAGACAAAGCCTGAATTGATGCCAATTCGCACGGAAAAGCGTTCACCGACGAAATCGCTGTCACGCACTTTGGAGATAATCTCGAGTGCCGCATCGAAGGCACATTGCACATGGGCCTCATTCTCGACGGGAACGTTAAACACTGCCAGAATGCCATCGCCCTGGAACTGGGTAATGACGCCGCCATGTTTGCTGATAATCTCGGTGACGGCATCAAAATAGGCGTTGATAATGCCGACGGTGGCACGCGCGCCCTTGGCTTCCGTCATGCTGGTAAAGCCCGCGATATCGATGAAGATGACCGTTGCCTGACGTTCGACCGGATCGAGCATGCCCTTATCCTCAATCATGGATTTGGCCACGGCCTCCGGCACGAAGCGACCGAAAATCTGGGAGACAGTCGCCGCGTCGCGTTCGGCCAGCAAGCGCCGGCGCAAGGTTTCCCGCGCGCGATGGGTCACGACCGCAATGAGAACCGCGACCACCAGATATAAAAACGCCTCCTGAGCCCGGCTGCCGGTGGCGACGAAGTTCTCGTCAAGGAAGACACCAACAAACTGCTCGCGCGTGCCGTCCAGAAGCGCATCCCCCCATTCCAGCGGCTGGCTCATTTGGCTTCGGACCCACAGAAACGCCGTCATCCAGCCGGTTGCGCCCAGTATGCCGGCCCATAGAACAAGCCAGGGAGAGAAACTGAATGCCGCAATCCCAAGGAAAATATAGTAGTAGCTGAAGACATCAAACTTGAACATGTAGATCTGCGGCAGCGATAACCTCGGCTCGGGCGAGACGACCGCCATCGCCACGGACAGGATTATGATGTCGATGCTGAGAAAAACATACTTTACCCATTTGCGATCCCGCTTGGTTCCGATCAGTACATAATGGAAAATCCCCAATGCGGCGAGCGCGAACAGGGCCAGTATGATATCCGCCGCCCTTTCCGAACCACGCGTTGGAATCAGCCAGAGGCCAACCAGGAAAAGCGCAATCAGGCGGCCCTTGATGGCGAGTTTGAGACCCGCTTGCTCTGCCGCATAAAATGTTTCTTCAATATCGACGTCGAGCTGATCTTTCGCCACGGAGTACCTTCTGTCGTCAAAAACCGATAAGACCGCCAAAGCTTAGGCAACCTTTCGTCGCTCGTATAGTTGCCTGGATCACAAAATCATACATTATTCCGAACAAATTGGCGGAAGGGAAAACATGCCAGCACGGTGACCCCGCCATTGCAAGGAAAACGCGAACAGGGCAAAATGGCCCGGCAAAATCTGTATCCGCGGCCCCCGCCATTCTTCATTTCTGGACAGCGTAAAATGGAAATTCTAGCCCTGACACTGCCGGTCTTTGCGATTGTCGTTATCGGTTACGCCTGCGTCAGGGCAGGGGTGGTGACGGAGGCTATTGCCGTGCCTCTGGTACAGTTCGTCTATCGCATCTGCCTGCCCGCGCTGATGTTCCATATCGTTGCCAGCGACCCCATAGACTCCCTCCTCAACTGGGATTTCTGGATTGCCTTCGGTGGCGGGACGCTGCTGGTTCTGGCGATTGTCGCGCTCCTTGGCTGGCGCTGGCTGGGCGAGAGTTTCGCGCATCGTACCATTCTGGCTTTCTCGACCGTCCAGACCAACACGGGGTTTATCGCGCTCCCCATCCTGCATGCGGTCTTCGGCGCCAAGGGCGTGCCGCCCGCCGCCATTGCCAATCTGATCATTGCCGCGGCGGATTTTCATCGTCTCTAAAGCCCTCATTTTACAAAACCGAGTTTAACTGTTCGAATCTTATTCCTCATCATTCTGCTGATTTTCCTCCTCATCGTTGGGCAACTTGTCTGGTTTTTTGCGGATGGTGCACCACGGACTGGACCTACAGGAGGGGATCGACGCTCCCTTGTTCCATTCCATGCATTTTCAAGGCTCTTTTTACCCGCGGAATGCCAATCCTGGCAAGATGATGATTGAGGAAACAATTGGCGAGGAAGTTATTTCCGAGTTGCGAGCACTCGGTCATGAGGTAATCGTGGCAGCCCCCAATACAGTGGGCCGTCTGACGGCTGCAATGCGACATCCCGACGGGCAGATGCAGGCTGCCGCAACGCCACGGCTTATGCAGGCCTATGCTATCGGTCGATGATTGCGGTCGTAGTTTGGTGGAAATTAAGTTCTGACCGTTCCGGCCATAAACAAAACGGGGGGCTGTCAGACGAATGCGACTTGGTCTCCGTATGGCGCAGAATGGCACAAAGGTGCCACGCTAAGTTGCCGCCACTCGGCCAGTGCGACATTTCTTTGACGTTTGAATGTTTCTCGATTGATTAGATGGCGTTCATGGTTGAAGTGGTTATAGATTGGAGCGTGGATTGAGGCGAATTTTTGCAAACTTCGCAACGGCCTGAATTTCAGCATCGCCTGCTCTCTTCGTCGGAATGGGAGATAGGGTTTTCACTGCGATTGTTCTTTCGACGTCCAACCTCTTGAGCCTCGGCATTTCCGATCGTCTTCGTGGCGGCGCGATAGGACCGTAATCTGTCCGTTACTATTTTTTGTCGTGCTCGGACGCGCTAGTCAATGACCACCAAGCAGTTTTCTTCTGACAATACCATCGATTGTATTCAGGCCACGTACCGGCGCCAGGTCTTAAGATCACTAATATTCTTCGCACCCTGTATGCCTGCTGCTTCGCAGACAAATCCTTTTAAGCTGGTTCCGTCATTCAATTGCACCGTTCCAATCGCAAGTGGATACGGAATGTTTTCTATTAAGAATCCCAGTTCATCTTTTGGCAGCGCCCAGACTTCCAATTCAATCTCAAACCCTTTTCCAGGTTCGGTCCGAACCAGTCCCGGGCGATCCGGTGGTCCTCCCGCCAGGGCATAGAACTGATAGTCATTTGCCGTTGCAGCTTTTCGAATAAAGCGCCCGCCGCGCGAGGTGAGTTCCTTGTTAAGCGGCAAACCGGACATATGCGCGCCGCAAACGGCAATCTCAATTTCATTGGCGTGGAGTTTTTGGATTGCCTGCTGCACGGATGGGAGGGTCGACCAATCCGTGGCCCCCATCGTTTGTTGAAGCCGGGATTGCAACTCCTGTCCGATAACCGCAATTTCGGCATCTTTACCGGCTGACGCCAGCAGAGTCAAGCTACCCGGGCGGCCGTCACTTCTGGGACCGGTCGGGAAGGAAAGGGCGCACATATCCATCAAATTGACAAAGTTGGTATAGGTTCCGAAGTTTGAATTCGGCGTCACAGGATCTTTTTCCAAATCTTCAACACTGTAGAAAGTCGGAATGGTCGGAACACATAGATAATCCAGATCTGCCAAGATCGGTTCTGCCAATCGTTTCAGATGTTCCAGTCGATACATTCCGCGAAACACGTCTGCGGACGAGAATTTCTCTGCTGCAGAAATGATTTTGCGTGTAACTGGATGAATTGCTTCGGGGTTAATCGCCATCAGCTCTTCGATAGTCGTATAGCGTTCGGCAACCCATGCTCCCTCATAAAGCATTTGGGCGACGTTATAAAAATGCGTGAAATCGATCTCGATAATATCCGCACCAAGTTTAGACAGGCTGTTGAGGCCCGCACGATATGAAGCCTCTTGCACCTTATCTCCAAAAAACTTTATGGATTTAGAGGCCGGGATTCCCACTTTAAACTGGGGCGGAATGGTTGACAGTGGGTTAGCTAATATTTGTCGTGAATAGCTATCGGCCGGATCAAACCTGCAGGCAACTTCAAATACTTTGTAAGCATCCTCGACTGTCATCGCGAAGACAGAGATTGTATCGAGAGTTCGGCAGGCCGGCACAACGCCGGAGGCAGACAGGCCGCCGAGTGTTGGTTTCAACCCGACGATATTGTTAAGGGCGGCAGGTACACGGCCGGAGCCCGCCGTATCCGTGCCCAGCGAAAAACAGGCGAAGCCATGAGCAACAGAAACGGCAGAACCCGATGAGGAGCCGCCAGGAACAATACTTGGGTCTACGGCGTTTTTTGGCGGTGTATACGGCGATCTGACCCCGACAAGCCCAGTGGCAAACTGGTCAAGATTGACTTTTCCCAATAGTAACGCGCCGGCGTCTTTCAGACATTTGATAACGAAGGCATCTTCTTTGGCGATATATGTGAAGTCAGGGCAGGCAGCCGTTGTCGGTTTTCCTGCAACATCGATGTTGTCCTTAACAACGTAAGGAATTCCCCACAATGGTTTGCTTTCGTCAAATTTACCAAGGCCGCGGGCAGCCGTGAGCACTTCCTCCTTTTCCAGCAAGTGAATAAAAATGCCCGGATCATTGACCACCTCAATTCGCGAAAAGGCAAGCTCAACAATTTCCGATACGGAAGTGCCATTTCGGTATGAGTCATGCAATGCGGGGATTGTGAAGGGGATGCTATTCATTGTTTTACCTATACTAATCAAGCGGCAGTCATTCCGGCGGGCGGCTTTGGCACAGTAGACAGAAGGGTCTGTGTGTATTCGGAGGAAGGATTATTCATGACGATATCGGTAGGACCCTGTTCAACTATTTCACCGTCACGCATGACAATGACATAGTCGCTTAGCAGCTTGACCACCTGCAAATCGTGACTGACAAACAGAAAGCTCATTCCCAGTTTGGCTCTCAAGTCAGCAAGAAGGTTAAGAACGATGGCCTGGATGGAGACATCCAGGGCGGCCGTCGGTTCATCCAGGATCAGGAATTTGGGATTGACGGAGATCGCCTTTGCGATACCCACACGCGCTTTCTGCCCCCCGGAAAGTTGATGGGGAAACCGATCCAGTAGATGCGAGGGAAGACCAACCAGATCTGCCAGTTCCTCTATCCGTTCATTCAAGGCTGCTCCTCGCAGTTTCAGTAGCTGCTTAAGCGGGTCTGCAATGGATTGCCGGGACGTAAAGCGCGGATTGAGGCTATCAGTCGCATCCTGAAAGACCATCTGGATATGCGTACGCCTTGGATCTTTGGCAAACGCTTTGGCGGAAACCTTGGTCAGATCTTCCCCGTTAAACAATATTCTGCCGGAGCTGCTGTCCAATAGCCGTACCAGCATGGAGGAAGTTGTCGATTTTCCGCAGCCGGATTCTCCTACAAGGCCAACGGTTTGCCCTTCGAATATTTTGAAGGACACGCCTTTTACCGCATCAACGGATCCGGATTTGCCAATATAGGTTTTTTTGAGGTTTTCAACCTCAATCAGGGGAACGTCGCTGATTTGCCGCGGCGCCAGGGGTAGGTTTCCTCTATCAGGTAGCAAATCCCGAATAGAGCGGCCTTTTGATGGTGTCGCCTTAACCAGCTTCTGAGTATAGGGATGATCCGGCGATGTGAAGATCTTTGCCGGAGAACCTTGTTCGACAACTTCACCATTTTTCATCACAGATATCTGGTCGCAATATTCTGTTGCCAAACCAAGGTCATGGGTAATGAGAATCGCGCTCATCTCTCGATCCCTGATTAATTCCTGAACGAGGTCCATGACCGCTTTTTGAGTGGTGATATCCAGCCCGGTTGTCGGTTCATCGGCAATCAGAAGCCTTGGGTTGCAAGCAAGTGCGATGGCAATAACAACACGTTGGCACATTCCGCCAGACAGTTCGAAAGGATAGGCATTATAGCGTTCCGCCGCGTTTCTGATTTTTACGGCTTCAAGGGCTTCGATCGCCTTTTCTTTCGCAGTGTGGCGTGTGGCTTGGGCGTGTTGGCGCAGCACATCCTCTATTTGATGTCCGACTTTTCTGATGGGATTAAGCGCGGCGCGCGGATTCTGAAAAATCATGGAAATCTCGCGGCCACGGATTTCTGTCATTTGTTTTTCCGTCGCATGGCGCAAATCAATACCGCTGTAATTGATCTCCCCCTGGCGAATGACTCCACCTCTGTCGAGAATTCGCATCAGTGCATATGACGTTACCGATTTACCTGACCCGGATTCACCGACAACACCTAGAATCTGGCCCTTGGGAACTTCCAGGGAAACACCCCGGACTGCATCGACCGCCCCTCGCCGGGTACTAAAAGAAACATTCAGGTCTTTAATTGACAGCATGATCAGGTCCTTTGCCGTGGATCAACCATATCGCGCAGGCCGTCGCCAAGAAGATTAAAGGTGAAGACCGCCAACATCAGCCAAAGGCCAGGAAAGACAGCCAGCCACCATTCCCCAGAAACGATGAAGTTGGCGCCTTCGGCGACCATGATGCCCCATTCAGGAGTGGGGGGGCGCACTCCGAGACCGATAAAGCTTAAACCCGCAGCATTCAGGATCGCCCAACCTAAATTGAGCGAAATCTGCACCATCATCGGCGGCAACGTGTTTGGGAAGATCTGGAGCGCCAATATCCGAAGATCCGAATTGCCAGAGAGCTTGGCGGATTGAACGAAGCCTGAGTTGCGCCGGATGTTGACCTCGGCACGGACCAGCCGGGCATAAAACGGAACGTTAATAATGGCGGTTGCATAAACGATGTTCTCGATTGTGTTCCCGAGCGCGGCAACAATTCCCATGGCCAAAACAAAAATCGGGAAAGCCATGATAGTATCGAGTGTGCGGCTCAGGATGATGTCCAGTTTGCCGCCCCAGTAGCCTGCAGCACTTCCGAGGATTGAGCCGACCACAAATGAAATCGCAACGGCGGAGACTGCGATCATAAGATCGAGCCTTGTGGCGGAAATAACCCTGCTGAATACATCCCGGCCAAGTGGGTCGGTGCCAAACCAGTGTTTCACGCTGGGAGGTTGCAGAACATTTTCTGAATCCGATGCAAGTGGATCGTAGGGAACGAGATACTGACCGAAGATGGCCGACAGGACATAGAAGCCGAATAACGCAAAGGCAATCAGCGTGACAGGATTCTCTTTGAGAACATAAAGTATATGGGAGATGCTGGATGACTTGCCGTCAGATCCCGTATTCGCATTTCCATTGAGTACCGTCATTTTGTATCAAATCCTATACGGGGATCGATGAGGCTGTAGGTCAAATCGATGATGAGATTGAGGGTCACGAACAGAAGCGCCATGGTCAGTACAAATCCCTGTACCGCTGCGTAATCCGATACGACAAGGGCTTCAACGGCATAGGAGCCGATGCCCGGCCAGGCAAAAACCTTTTCCACCAGAACATTGGCACCGAGAGAGAACGAAAAGACCATCCCAAGTGTGGTAATGATGGGGAGGAGCGCATTCCGAAACGCGTAACCATAAGTCACCTTGTGATCATTGAGTCCGGCAGCTCTCGCCGTTCGAATGAAATCAGATGACAGGGCGCTCAACATGGCGGCGCGCGTCATTCGCGCAATCGGCGCTAGCGTGAAAAGGGCGAGTGTGATGGCCGGGAGAATGAGCTGTTTGAGGGCGCCAAAAAATGTTTCCCAATCGTTCGCGATCACGGAATCAATCAGGTAGAATCCAGTGACATCATCCGGTTCTATATATATGAAATCGAGCCTTCCGAGCGGTGATGGCGCCACTCCCAGCAGATAGTAGAAGATATAGATTAAAAGAATACCGGTAAAAAATGTGGGGAGGGACACCCCGGCCGTCACCAGAATCCGGCATAGTTGGTCGACGAGTGAACCCGGTTTCTTGGCCGCAAATACCCCAATCGGAATGGCAATCGCACAGGAAAGGATCAAAGCGGACAAGGTGAGTTCCAGTGATGCCGGAAGCCGGCTTGCTAGATCTTGTGCAACCGGCTGCCCACTGGAAACAGACTGGCCAAAATCACCCTGGATCAGATCGGTTACATATCGCAGGAACTGCAATGGCAAAGGTTGATCCAGACCCATGGATTTTCTGATCTCGGCAATGGACTCCTCGTCTGCGGCCGCCCCGGCAAAATAGACCGCAGGATCACCGGGAAGCGCGCGGGTCAACACAAAGCTGATGATCACAACGCCGATAACAACCGGAATAGCCTGAACGAGCCTGAGCAGGACGGCGCGCAAACGAGGAGACATAAATCAAGCTCCCTTCAAAGGACGCACGTCCAGTTGGCGATGGAACCAGAACTCGTAGTCCTTCGCCCCATTTGCCGCAACGTTGAGAGCGGGCTGCCAAAGCGGAATGCGCGGAAGATCTTCGAAGGCAATTTCGAACATACGCATAATATTCGGGGCGTACTTAGGATCATCCATTGGCATGTGAAGCGTACTGTCGACGAGGTTTTCAATTTCCGGGTTCATGTAATTGGAGGAATTGAACAGATGCCCATTTTTGTACGCCCAGAAGAAATAGTAATCAGGCGTATTCAGCCATCCGCCGAAATTTTCGAGATGGAGCGGCAACTTCTTCTCGACCAATGCGGCGGTTCTCCAATTGGCGCCAGGTATCTTTTCGATCTCAGTCGAAATGCCGATTTTTGCAAGGTTTTCCTGGATTAGGAGGGCGGTTGGTTCCATCCAGTCGGCGAGACCAAGACTGATGGAGAAGGGAACAGAGAAACCTTCGGAAAAGCCGGATTTGGCCATCAATTCTTTGGCCTTGTCCAAATCCGTGAAATACGGAGATTTGCGGGGCCATTCGATTGAGTCGATCGTTTCAGGGCCGCCCCACAAGCGAGCGCCTCGACCATATGCAGCTGCCTGGAAGATTTCTTCGTACGGAATGGAGTAAGCGACGGCTTTGCGGACATTTGGATCCTGAAAAGGCTCGAACGTATAATTCAGACCAACGCAATGCATGCAATTCTCGATGGGTGTCGAATAAACATCCACTTTGTCCGCCAGTTCCTTTGCATCTTTGTTCGGAATGTTGAAGGAAAGCTGGACATCGCCTTTTTCAATCAAGGCACGCCGCGTGGAAGGGTTTGGTACTTCCCGGACGATGACCCGTTTCACAGCTGGAAGAGGGCCGCCGACCCAATCATCATTACGTTCGTACACAAGCTGTTCACCGGGGTTCCATTTGATTACCTTGAAGGCTCCGGATCCGGCCGGCGTATTGTGAAGATACTCGGTCGCCCATGGATCCTTTTCCGTTGCATTGGCTATGGCCACTTTTGAGTTAATGACAAAAGGGACCGGCACGGCCAAATCCGGGAGAGTGAGCTTGGAGGCTTGTTCCAAGGTAATAACAAATGTTTCATCGTCAACTGCTTCAAACTGCTCCGGTTTGACCAGCCCGCCTGCTTTCATTTGCACACTTGGGAATCCGCCCACAGAGACCGCCCGGTCGAAGGACCATTTAACATCCTCCGCGGTTACCTTCGTGCCATCCCAGAAAGTCGCATTTTTCTTCAGCTTGAAAGTGAGTTTCAATCCATCATCAGCGACGCTCCAGCTTTCTGCAAGTTCAGGCTCGATTTTGGAATAATCATAGGATAGACCGCCACCAGGGGCTTCTTTCGTGCCAAAGGACACGAGGCGATCATAACAGTTCACGGCAACCTGATAGCTGGCCCTGTTGGTCCCTTTTCTGTGCAGGTCGAGGCTGTTAATCGTTTGGCCTGTCACAGCAACAATGACATCTCCGCTGGCGGCCTGTGCAGGCAATACTTTCAGGAACGGTAAGCTGGCAGCCCCCAGCGCCCCACCTGTCATTTTAAGAAAATTCCTTCTCGACGTCGCTACAGTCATCTTGTTTCCTTTCAGCGCATATAATTCGGATGGGGATTCTTGCGTACTGGATTAGACCGTGCCTCTTTATTTGCGGTATTTCAAATGCTATAAATTCACAAAAGCGGTGCATATTTTGCAGCGGTTCATAACGGAGGCTGAATTTGAAGCATTTGCAAACATTTCATTTAATTGAAGCCGTGAGCCGGGCGGGCTCCATTCGAAAAGCAGCAGAAGATATGAACATTACTGCCTCAGCGTTAAACCGCCGGATACAGAGGTTTGAGTCGGAATTTGGATCTCAGATCTTTGAGCGGCTACCTCGGGGCGTCCGCTTGAATCCGGCCGGAGAGTTGGTTTTACAGCATATCCGGAGCCAGATTTCGGATTTAGTTCGCGTACAGAACCAGGTCGCAGATCTTTCCGGTGAGCGCAGAGGGCATATTTCAATTGCCTGCTCTCAGGCACTTCTTCCGTATTTTTTACCGGCAGAAATAGCAAAGTATCGGGCCGAACATCCCAGAGTCAGTTTTTCTGTGAATGTAAGGGACAGAGCGGAGGCAGAGCAGGAATTAAGCACATTTGCTAGTGATTTGGCCCTGGTTTTTGAGCCTGTTCACCTCGTGGATTTTGAAGTGATTTGTGCGATACCCCAACCTGTAACCGTTTTGATGTCTCCAGATCATCCATTGGCACAGTTCGATGAAGTCCGATTAAGAGACTGTTTGGACTATCCGCATGTTTTGCCTACAACTCATATTGCCATTCGCCATTTGATCGAGGCATCCGCGCATAGACTGTCCAGAATGACGGCGCCAATTGTTGAAACGGACTCTTTTGAATTTATCCGGCATTATGTGTTGCAGGAAAAATGCCTGGGTTTTCAGATACCGATTGGCTTAAAACAGGACTCCGAACGACCCTTTATTACGAAGGAGATCTCCAGCAAGGACATCCCGGTCGGCAATCTCTTCCTAGGTCAGCTAAAAGGACGGACGCTGCCGGTCGCATCTGCTCGATTTGCTCTGCGGATCGCGGCAATACTTGAAGAGCGCTTTGATGTATGAGCCATATTCTTATTGAGGGCTCAAAATGGTGCTGTCAGACTAATACGACCTCTTCTCTGAATGGCGTAGAATGGCACAAAAGAGCCTCTATTATGCCGCGCTAGGTTGCCGTCACTCAACCAGTGCGACATTTCTTTGAGGTTTGATTGTTTCTCGATTGATTAGATGGCGTTCATGGTTGAAGTGATTAAGGATGGATGCGTGAGTAGATATAAACTTCTGCAAACTTCGCCAGCGCCTGAAGTTCAGCATTACCTGCTCTCTTCGTCGAAATGGTAGGTGTGAATTTTCGCAACGATTGTTCAACGAACGGCGTGTTTCCTGGATCTTTTCGTTCCCAATCAGGGTCATCGCAGCACGGTACGAACGTAATCTGTCCGTTACTATTTCCTGTGGTTTTCCATACCGTTTCATAAGTTTCTTGAGAAACACCAGGGCTGCCTTGCGATCGCGGCATTTAGTAACGAAGGATTCCAGGACTTCACCCTCGTGACCAACAGCCCGCCACAGATAATGAGTTTCTCCATTGATCTTCACAAAGACCTCATCAAGATGCCATCGTCAGTTTGAATAATTGTAAGACGGATGGATCGTTTCTTACGAATGTCGCGGGCAAAAATTGGACCGAACCGGTTCCACCAGTAGCGAACGGATTCATGACTAATGTCGATCCCTCGTTCATGGAGAAGATCTTCGATGTTGCGAAGGGACAGCGGAAATCTGGTATACATCATCACCGCCAGACGGATGATCTCAGGCGATGTCTTGAAATGGCGAAACGGGTTCTGCTTTTTCATTCCAAGATCTTATGGAATTTCATAGAATCGGGTATCCTGGGAAATTAAGGTCTATCGCCAATTTTCATGGGTAAATTGTGCCTGATTTGTGACACGGATAAAACTAGTCCGCTTTATAGTTCATAGCCGACCAGGTTCTAGGGCCATCAAGCAATTTTGTTCTGGCAAAGCCCCGCAGATCTCAGGTCGGACTTTGCAGGACAACGATATGTTTCCTAATGTGAAATCATCCATGGGCGTTTGGCGGGGAAGCTTTTCGATCCGTCCGGGCGATGCAGGGTGCCGGAATTGATCTTCTTGCCGCCACCCCCGCAGCAACCGCAGCCCGGTCCGTGGGAAGATTTCTTGGGCTCATGCGCGCTTTTCTCGTTAGTCGCATGGGCATGGCGGGTTCCGGCCTCCATTATGGCCAGTCGCGGGGCGGACATCATTCTCGGTGCATTTGCGCCACAAGTCGGGCAGCAGCCGGGTTTCGCATAATCGGAAATATGCGCCATATCATCGAACGGGCCACAGTTCTCACATGAATATCTGTAAATCGGCATGAAATTCTCCAAAATTGGACGGGATCGTGTCCCGCCCGTTCATAGATAAGGGAAGTTTGTCTTAGAGATCGGGTGCCAGCGGCACGTCGATGGAGCCATCGAGATATTTCTTGGGCCCGTCCGCATTCGGCATCATATCCCATTCGAAGATATCCGTCGGCAACCAGAGCGTCGCGCAGGCATTCGGAATATCGACAACACCTGAAATATGGCCCTGAACCGGCGCCGTGCCAAGAATCGCATAGGCCTGCGCGCCAGTGTAGCCAAATTTCTTCAGATACTCGATGGCATTGAGGCAGGCCTGACGATAGGCAATATGGACATCGAGATAATGCTGCTTGCCCTCCTCGTCGACGGAAATCCCCTCAAAGATGAGATAATCATCATACTTGGGCGCAATTGGTGACGGCCGGAAAATCGGGTTCTTGATCCCGTATTTGCTCATTCCCTCTTTGATTAGCGATACCTTGATATGCAGCCACCCCGCCATTTCAATGGCACCGCAGAAGGTGATCTCGCCGTCGCCCTGACTGAAATGCAGATCACCCATGGAGAGCCCGGCGCCATCGACATAGACCGGGAAATAGATTTTTGAACCCCGCGACAAATCCTTGATATCGCAGTTACCACCATGTTCCCGTGGTGGCACCGTTCGGGCGGCCTCCGCAGCGGCCTTGGTCTTGGCCTCGCCCGTCATCTTGCCCATATGAGCAGTCGGACCGCCGTCGGGTAGGGTTGCAAGCTCCGGAACGCGCTCCGGGTCCGTGGCGACCAACGCTTTCTCGCGCGTGTTCCACATATCCAGCATCTTCCGGTCAGGAAGACAGCCGATCAGGCCCGGATGGATCAGGCCCGCATATCGCACGCCCGGAACGTGACGGGATTTGGTAAACATACCCTCGAAATCCCAGATGGATTTTTGTGCTTCCGGGAAGTGATCGGTGAGAAATCCGCCGCCATTTTGCTTCGAAAAGAAGCCGTTGAACCCCCAGAGGCTTTCCTCTTTTGTGCCGATATCGAGAATATCGACGACAAGGAGGTCGCCAGGTTCCGCGCCTTCTACGCCGATCGGTCCGGAAAGATAGTGAACCTGCGCCAGTTCCACGTCGCGAACGTCGGAGGCATCATCGTCATTCTTGATCTGCCCACCGGTCCAGTCATAGGTTTCGACCTTGAAGTCATCGCCCGGCTTCACCCAGACGGCAATCGGAATATCCGGGTGCCAGCGATTGTGGATATTTTCGTTGGTAAGCGGGCTTTCGCTCAGGTTCACTTCAATAATTGTATCAGTCATATTGCCTCCTTGTGGACTTGCTTCGGTTAGTTAGACGGAAAGGAATTTTGAGACTTTTTCTTCATCGATCCCGGCGCGTGGGGCTTCATGAACGAACTCACCGTTTTCAAGCACTAGCACTCGGTCCGCGACATCCAGCGCGAAGCTCAGGACCTGCTCGGACACGATAATGGAGAGGCCTCGCTCATCGCGGATGCGGCGCAACGTCCTCGCCATTTCGCGGATAATGGAGGGCTGTATTCCTTCCGTCGGTTCATCCAGCAACAGGACCTTCGGGTCGGAGGCAAGCGCACGGGCAATGGCCAGTTGTTGTTGCTGCCCGCCGGAAAGGTTACCGCCCCGTCTTGATTTCATTTCGACGAGCACGGGGAACAGCTCATATATATCGCTGCTGACCGTTTTCTTGCCGGTGACGATCAGGCCGGTATCGACATTTTCCTCAACCGTCATGGAAGAAAAAATCTGTCGGCCTTGCGGCACATAGGCCAGACCCTTGGCCACCCGCTCATAGGATTTCAGGGTCTGAATGGCCGAGCCGTCAACGGAAACACTTCCTGTTTTAGTCGGCACGATCCCCATAAGGGTCTTCATCAGGGTTGTCTTGCCCATGCCGTTCCGGCCCATGATCGCGACGATTTCCCCAGGAGAAACATCGAAATTCAACCCATGGAGCACTTCGGATTCGCCATAGGCGGAGCTGAGACTTTCAACTGCTAACATCTTTACCTCCTTAGTGTCCAAGATAGACTTCGATGACTTTGGGATCGGCCTGCACATGGACCATGGATCCTTCCGAGAGGACTTTACCCTGATGCAGAACGGTGACCCGCGTCGCAATATCCTCAACAAATTTCATGTCATGCTCGATGACGATGACCGACCGGTCCTGAATGATGCGGTTGAGAAGTTCAGCCGTCTTCTTGCGTTCGGCCACCGACATTCCAGCGACCGGTTCGTCCAGCATGAGCAGTTCCGGATCTTGAATGAGCAGCATGCCTATTTCGAGCCACTGCTTCTGGCCATGGCTCAAGAAAGCGGCCTTTTCTTCGAGCAAGTCATCAAGAAAGACTGTTGCGGCAATCTCATCTATCCGGGATATCACCGCGTCATCGCGGCGAAATGTCAGTGCGCCGAAAACCCCATGTCCCTTCGGGTATGAAATCTCGAGATTTTCAAAAACCGTCAGATCCTCATAAACCGTCGGCGTCTGGAACTTGCGCCCGACGCCCGCATGGACGATCTGGTCCTCCCGCATTTTCAGGAGTTCCTGATTTTTAAACTCGACCTTGCCGCTTGTCGCTTTCGTGCGACCGCAGATCAGATCAAGAACCGTCGTCTTCCCGGCACCGTTCGGGCCTATAATCACGCGGCATTCGTTAGGTTCGACATAGAAGCTTAAATTATCGACCGCCTTGAACCCATCGAAGGATACGGTCAGGTTTTCAACAGTTAGCAGGAAATCCGGTCGTGCATTCATCGCCACTTCCTCCTATTCGGCCGCTGTTTCAAGCGGGTTATATTTGCCTACGTCATCATCGGAATGGGTTTTTCGTTTAAAGAGCACGACTATCCTGGGCTCGACATAATCCTTGTAGATACCCGCAAGCCCATTCGGGAACGCCAACACAACGGCAATGAAAAGACCGCCGAGGCCAAGCAACCAAAGCTCGGGAAAAAGCTCCGAAAATGTTGTTTTGGCAAGATTGACCAGCAAGGCGCCATACACAGCACCGAGAATGGAGAGGCGTCCGCCAACGGCGCAGAAGATCACCATCTCGATAGAAGGAACGATGCCGACAAAGCTCGGTGACATGAAGCCTACCTGCAGGGTAAACATCGCACCGCCCACAGCGGCAAAGGCCGCGCCTGCGCAAAAGACGAAGATCTTGAAGTTGGCAACATCGTATCCGGAGAAGCGGACACGGTCCTCCTGATCCCGCATGGCGATCAGAATACGGCCAAGTTTGGATTTACGGATCATCTGGGCAATGAAGAGGCAGGCAAACAGTAGACCGCCATTAACGAAATACAAGATAGCCTTGGCATCGTCGGTGCGGATATCCCAACCATTAAGAGTTCTCAGATCCGTGATGCCGTTGACGCCGCCCGTATACCCTTGCTGACCGATGATCAGGATCGTCAATATCGCTGCGATGGCCTGGGTGATGATGGCGAAATAGACGCCACCGACCCGGCGCCGGAACATGGCGACACCAATAATGAGGGCAAGAACAACCGGAACAATAATGACCGCTGCGAGACTGACGGTCAGGCTATGGAACGGCTGCCACCAGAATGGGATTTCGGTGATCTGGTTCCAGTCCATAAAGTCGGGAATACCCGGTGTTGACTGGATTTTTGTCGCTTCCGGGCTGGAAGCTTCGAGTTTCAGGAACATAGCCATGCAATAGCCGCCAAGGCCGAAGAAGACACCCTGACCGAGGCTGAGGATACCGCCCGCCCCCCAGCAAAGCACCAGTCCGATCGCGACAAAGGCATATGTCAGATATTTGCCGAACAGATTGAGACGAAAGGTGTCCAGACCGACGGGCAATATCACGAAGATCAGGAGGGCGAGAAGCGCGAAACCTATAAGGTCCGTATTCGAGAAAAAGCGGTTTTTGTTCAAAAACATCTGACTAACCTCATTTACGGAGTTTGAGAGCAAAGAGACCCTGCGGGCGTAACATCAGGATACCGACGACGGTCAGAAGGGTAAGGACCTTGGCCATCGAGCCGGACAGGAAGAATTCCATGATGGATTGCGCCTGTGAGATAGAGAAAGCAGAGGCGATCGTTCCAAGTAGACTGGCGGCCCCGCCGAAGACGACGACCAGGAAAGTGTCGACGATATAAAGCTGTCCGGCTGTCGGTCCGGTTGATCCGATCATGGTAAAAGCGGAACCCGCGACACCCGCGACACCGCAGCCGATGCCGAAGGTCAGCCGGTCCGTGTGTTCCGTGTTAATACCGACCGCCCCGGCCATGACGCGGTTCTGGGTGACGGCCCGCACCTGTTTACCCCAAGAGGAACGGAACATCAGGATATAAACAGCTATGGAGATTCCGGTTGCCAGTACCATAACGAAAATGCCGTTGATAGGAATTTCGATCATGTCTGTAAGCGGAAGGGAACCCATCATCCATTCCGGTATGGTTACGCCTACTTCGCGAGCGCCAAAAACAGATCGGTAAATCTGCTGCATGATCAGGCTGAGGCCCCAGGTTGCGAGAAGCGTATCAAGGGGCCTTTTATACAAATGGCGGATTAGTGCCCATTCGACTAACATCCCAAGCGCGCCCGCCGCGATAAAGGCTAAAATCATTGCAAGAAAGAAATACATACTGAACAGCGCCGGCATGTATTCGGAAAATAAATTAGAGGTCAGGTAAGTGACATAGGCACCCAAAATCATGAACTCGCCATGCGCCATGTTAATAACGCCCATCTGACCGAAAATGATGGCCAGGCCCAGTGCCATAAGAACAAAAACTGAGAAGAGAATGAGGCCGGCAAAACCCTGCATGGCGAAAATAGCCCCGAGTTCCCCCATTGAGTAATCAGCGAACATAACCTGTCTCCTAACTGCGATGAATCAATCAGCCAAAGGGGTAATGCGTAGGGTGGTCCGGACAATGGAGATACGAACCACCCCCTACGCAATGTCTATTGATAACCTTCCGGGAACGGATCGGGTTCAACCAGTTCCTTGGTTTCGAAGACGACTTCATATTGACCGTCCGCCTTGGCGTGACCAACTCGGGTTTTGGACCATAAATGATGGTTTTCATGAACCCTCACATAGCCTTCCGGCGCCGTGGTTAGTTCAATTCCGGGGCTGGCCTCGCGCACTTTGTCAACATCGAAGGAGCCAGCTTTCTCGACAGCTGCTTTCCACAGCCACGGGCCGAGATAGGCGGCCTGAGTGACGTCACCTATGACCATATCGTCGCCCCACATCTTCTTGAATTCCTTGACGAAAGCTACGTTGTTCGGATTGTCGAGGCTCTGGAAATATTTCATGCAGGCGTAGGCGCCGACGATATTTTCGCCGCCAATACCGCGGATTTCGTCTTCCGTCACCGAAATGGTCAGCAGAAGCGGTTTTTCCTTGGTCATATCGATACCTGCTGCCTTCAGCTGTTTGTAGAAAGCAACGTTGGAGCCACCAACAACGATGGCATAGATCACATCTGGCTTTTTCAGGCGGATCTTGTTGATCACCGAGTTGAACTGCGTATGGCCGAGCGGATAGTATTCCTCGCCCACTACTTCCAGACCCAGCTTTTCGATATGCTTACGGGCGATCTTATTGGAGGTACGCGGCCAGATATAGTCTGATCCCAGCAGATAGAAAGACTTCGCTCCTTTGGTTTCCGCCACCCAGTTGAGACCTGCAATGATCTGCTGCGTTGCTTCTTGTCCGGTGTAAATGACGTTCGGAGACTGCTCCAGTCCTTCGTAGAATGTCGGATAGTAAAGGAAACCGTTATATTGCTCGAAGACAGGCAGCACGGCCTTGCGGCTGGCGGATGTCCAGCAACCCATGACAGAAGCGACCTTGTCGTTGACGAGCAGTTTCTTCGCCTTCTCTGCAAAGGTCGGCCAGTCCGACGCGCCATCTTCCTGAATATATTTGATTTTACGGCCTAAAATGCCGCCTTGCGCATTGATTTGCTCGATGGCCAGTTTCTCAGCCTGGACCGATCCGGTTTCGGAAATCGACATGGTGCCTGTAATCGAATGAAGAATACCGATCGTCACTTCACTATCGGTCACCGCTAGACCCGTCGTGTTTACCGCTGCCGTTGGATAATCGGCGGCACGCAGGAATTTCGGCGCAAAAAGCGATGCGGCGAGTGCCGTTCCGCCCATCAACACCGAGCGGCGTGACGCTTCCATCTGTTTGTTTGGCTTCTTTGGTGTATCGGACATAGTTTTCTCCTTTGAACCTGCCTGTTCAGTCCCTAACAACAGCGATCATCGCTGCCTTGCACAAAAGACTGGAGAAAAATGTTGCAATGCAACATACGTCGTTTAACGTATGTGCATGCGCCTTTTGGCGGTGCATAAAACTTCTAGCGGAAATAAAGGCTTGCTAGCCGGAGATATTGCTCCAGAAGACGCAACGGCAATCGGGCAATGGTATTATCCACCGCTACAGGAAGCGAATATGAAACCTATTTTTGGCGTGATGAGAGAGCGTCGGCGATATAACCAATGGGTGGCGAACGAGACCTTGGAGGATTTTGCGCTCAGATTCACCGCCCGCCGCTGGTCTTATTTACGTGTTACGAACACCGCTCTCGGTTCCATTTCTTTTCTGGCGCTGGAGGCCATCGGCGGCGCGATTACCCTGCGTTACGGCTTCGATACGGCGATCACAGCGATCATGCTGGTCGGAGCGATCCTCTTCCTCACCGGTATCCCGATCAGCTACTACGCCGCGAAATATGGCGTCGACATCGATCTTCTGACGAGAGGCGCCGGGTTTGGCTATATCGGCTCCACAGTGACCTCCCTCATCTATGCCTCCTTCACCTTTATCTTCTTCGCGCTTGAAGCCGCTATCTTGAGTTTTGCGCTCGAATTATGTTTCGGAATTCCAATCGGTATCGGATATATCCTGAATGCCCTCGTGGTGATTCCCCTTGTGACCCATGGATTTACAAAAATATCGAAATTCCAGGCATGGACCCAACCCCTCTGGATTCTCCTCCATATTCTGCCCTTTGTGCTTCTTGCCGCCGCCGGATATGACATTCAAAGCTGGCAAGAGTTCAAGGGCATAGGTCCGAGTGAAGCGGGCGGCATGACATTGATGATGCTGGGAGCCGCCTCAGGGGTCGTCTTTTCCCTAATCGCCCAGATTGGTGAACAGGTTGATTTCCTGCGCTTTCTGCCTGAACCGAAAACAACGCTGGAAAAAGGAAAATGGTGGATGTCGATGCTCTGTGCCGGACCAGGATGGACAGTTCTTGGGGTCGCGAAGATGCTGGCCGGCTCCTACCTTCTGACTTTCGCCATTTCGCTTGGCGTCGGGACCGACGAAGCCGGTGATCCGACACAGATGTATTTCGCCGCCTTCAGCCAGGTCATAGAAAATCCGATTCTGGTGCTTTCTCTGACAGGCGCTTTCGTCATCCTCAGCCAGCTTAAAATCAACGTCACCAATGCCTACGCGGGGTCAATCGCCTGGTCGAATTTCTTTTCCCGGCTGACCCACAGCCATCCCGGGCGGGTCGTCTGGATGGTGTTCAATGTCGCCATCGCCCTCATGCTAATGAATCTCGGGGTTTTCGACGCTCTGGAAACGACGCTCGCGTTTTATTCCCATGTCGCGCTGGCCTGGATCGGCACCATTGTTTCAGACCTCGTCATCAACAAACCTCTTGGCCTCAGCCCTCCCCATATTGAATTTCGCAGGGCATATTTATATGACATTAACCCAGTGGGGCTCGGTTCCATGGGCGGGGCCTGCATTGTCTCTTTTCTCGCCTATTCCGGCGCCTTCGGGCTGACGGCAATGTCTCTGTCCTCCTTTATCGCTCTCTTTACCGCCGTGTTTCTCGCACCGCTGATCGCCTATGCGACGAAAGGCCGATATTATATCGCGAGGACTCCCGCAGACATGCCCGAAAGTCTCCATACATGCTGCATCTGCGAATATCGCTTTGACGCAGAGGATATGGCGGACTGCCCTTTTTACGAAGGCCCTATCTGTTCGCTGTGCTGCTCACTGGACTCGGTTTGCCGGGACGCCTGCAAACCATTCGCGCGTCTCAATCAGCAAACCAACAGTTTCCTTAACTGGATTTTTCCCGAAAAAATTGTCGGGTTATTACAATCCCGTATGGCGCAGTTTTCAATTTTGACTTCAGTGATTGTGGGGCTAATCGGATCACTTCTATGGATCATCCGAAGTCAGGCACAAACGGATTCTCTCGATATTACCCTGACCCTGATTTTTTCTGGATTGCTCTTTATTGTGGGTGTCTCGGTCTGGCTGTTTATCCTCGCCCATGAAAGCCAGAGGGCGGCATGGCAGGAATCCAATTTACAGTCGCAGCGCCTAATGCGTGAAGTCCGCGCCCATAAGCGCACGGATGCCAAGCTTCAGGACGCTCGTGACAAGGCCGAAGCCGCCAGCGAGGCGAAAAGTCGCTATATGATGGGCTTAAGCCATGAGCTGCGCACGCCGCTCAATGCAATCTTCGGCTATGCGCAAATCCTGTACAAGGATCCTAATACGCCGCCCAACCGGAAGGAAGCGGTCTCCGTCATCCGCCGGTCGGCGGAGCATTTATCCGGCTTGATAGAGGGCCTCCTCGATATTTCCAAAATCGAAGCCGGTCGCATCGAGATTTACCGAGACCGTATCGATTTTGCCCTTTTCATGTCGCAACTGGTCGGCATTTTCGAAATGCAGTCGGCAGAAAAAGGTCTGACATTTACCTACCAGGTTGCCACCAAACTTCCGGCATGGATTGCGACGGACGAAAAGAGGCTGCGGCAGATCCTGATGAACCTGCTGTCCAACGCCATTCGCTATACGGAAACCGGCGAGGTCAAACTGATCCTCTCCTACAGGAACGAGGTTGCCCATTTCGAGGTGAGCGATACCGGCATCGGCATACCGCCCAACAAACTTGATTCCATATGGAAACCCTTCGAGAGGGCTGGCGTCAAGACCGTCCGTGGTACTGGCCTTGGCCTCACCATCACAAAACTGCTGGTGGAGATGATGGGCGGGGAGATACGGGTCCAGAGTATATATGGACAGGGAAGTACGTTTAATCTGCGAATGATGCTGCCGGCGGTTTACAGGAGCGACCAGCCTCGGGAAACGCCAGAGGCCCGCATCACCGGCTACGCAGGCCAGCGGCGCAGCATTTTCGTTCTCGACGATGAAACGGATCATCTGAAACTGATCGAGACGTTACTCGCTCCACTAGGGTTCAAGTTGTATCTGGCATCCAATCTCGAGATTGCTCGGGAAATGCTGACTATGTCAAAACCCGACCTGTTCCTCCTCGATATCGATCTTCCGGATATATCGGGTTGGGAGTTCGCGGCGCAGCTCAGACGCGGCATCCATCATGCAACGCCCATTGTCATGGTGTCGGCGCATGCGTTGGAAGGCAGAAATAAGAAAAATGGACCCGAGGACGCCTTACATGATGCCTTCATCGCCAAACCCGTCAGCTTTTCCAATCTGCTGGAGCAAATCCGCACGCTTTTGAAACTCGACTGGACCAAGGATATCCATCGGCCTTTGATTGAGCATAATAAAGTAATTCTGCGTGAAAGCGACCGGGCCCGGATCATCTCCATGGCCAGAATCGGCAACGCCTCTGCCATTCGCACGCATCTTGATCAAATGGAAACGGAGGCACCCAGCATGCAATCCGGCCTGCAACCCCTTCGTCAGCGGCTTTCGGAATTTGATCTGCCGGGATTGATTAAAGATTTGGAGGCGTCATCTGATGATATTGTCTGACTTCGACCACCGCCGCCAAATCGTTCTAGTCGTCGACGACAGCCCGGAATCGCTCTCCATGGTCGCAACTGCCATCGAGGAAGCCGGGATGACGGTTCTGGTCGCGCGGGATGGGAAGACGGCCCTTGAGCTTGTCAAAAGAATTCAGCCCGATGTGGTTCTGATGGACGCGGTCATGCCCGGTCTTAACGGGTTCGAGACCTGTGCCCGCCTCAAATCAGGTCCCGATATGATCCAGGCTCCGATCATTTTCATGACCGGCCTGAGCGAGCCGGAGCATATCTTGAAAGGACTGGAAGTGGGCGGCGTGGATTACGTGACAAAACCGGTTAATCCCGATGAGTTGATCGCCCGGCTGACAATCCATTTAACCAACGCAAAAATGATTGAAAGCGCCCAGAACGCGCTGGATGCCGGTGGCCGTCCGGTCATGGCGGTGACGCAGGAAGGCAATCTGATCTGGGGATCGCCCGAAGCGAAGAAGCTGATGGATCAGATCGCGAAGTTCACGGATGATGAAAATATGCTGACCAATGCGAAGATGCTGGAATGGTTGTCGGAACTCGTTAAAATCCCTCTCTCACAGGCTCAGCCCTTTCATCTCGGGAAAAAGGACGATCTCATCGAGATCAATCTCTTGGGAATTCGCACCCCGAGAGAAATTCTGCTCTCAATCGAAAAAATATCGGATATTGACCCAAAGAAAGACCTAATTACCGCCTTTGCGCTCACAGCGCGGGAGGCGGAGATACTGATCTGGCTGTCCCGCGGCAAAACCAACCGCGATATTGGCGACATCCTCTCCATTAGCGCTCGCACGGTAAACAAACATCTCGAACAGATATTCCAGAAGCTGGGCGTCGACAACCGCACGTCGGCGGCCGTAATTACAGATAGAATTTGCAGGAAACCAGGTGTTAATTGAATAAGCTTAGGGAGGTGGCCGGAGCGCGTCGTCACATTAACTTTGTGCAAAAGGATTTGGCGCCGAATTAGTCTTCTTCGATGAAAAAATCTCCTATCGGCACCATCGTTGCCCACCCGGTCATGACGATGCGGCAGGCCCGTCGGACGTCTGAAGAAGAAAACGCCCGGCGACAAAAAAGAGCGTGGCCCCGGTCAGGCTCGAAGACCTTGTGGATGAGTGGCGTGAAGAATACTCATAGCGTGAAGAAAAATTCCTTGCAGAATGTGTTTCGCTTAACAGATGCCAGAAAAGACAACACCGTTCCATAGCTGCTCAACTATCATAGTATCGTAATCAGAAATTAAATCGACACATCTCAATACGCGCATTAATGGTTGCGACGTCTGATGGGTAATAAATTTGCTCAATAAAACCATGCCCATTTTTGGTGCATTGCGTGTCAATTCTGTCCATAATTTCTACATTATTTAAGAGTTTATAGGCTATTTTAATTAAAAAAGTAGTTACTATAGTCGTAGTTACGACTTTGGCATGTCTCTTGCTTTCTCAATTCATAATGGCCAGCCCTAACAAGCTGTCTTTGGAACCCTTTGAGAAGGAAGGATGATGTTAATATGGTACAGGGCTTTTTGAGAAGAATTCGATTAACGGCGACGGCAGTTGCTATATTTGCCTTGGGATCGGCGGGGCTGGCAATGGCGGCCGATGGTGTGGTTAAAATAGGGGCGCCGCTGGCACTTTCAGGAGGACTTGCTGCGGAAGGGGCGAAGCAGAAATTGGCATATGACCTGTGGCTGGAACGGGTCAACGCGGCAGGGGGTATCAATGTTGGCGGTGTGATGATGCCGGTAGAACTGATCACCTATGATTATCAGACGGATGGCAAGCGGGCAAGCCAGCTGGCCGAAAAGTTGATTATTGACGACAAGGTCGATTTCCTCACCGCGCCTTTCGGGTCCGGGCATTCCAAGATTACCGCAGGTGTAGCGGAGCGCTATGGCGTTCCGATTATCGCAGTTGCGTCCTCCGAGCCGGTTCATAATCAAGGGTTCAAGAACCTGTTCGGTACACTGGCTCCGTCTGGCGGTCTTATTGACGGCATGCTAAAATTGTTCCTTGAGAAAAAGCCGGATACAAAAAAAATTGCCATTTACGGTCGTGATGACGTCTTTCCGAAAATCATGGCGACATTGATGTCAAAGGGCGCGAAGGAAAGCGGACTTGAAGTCGTGTATGAAGAACTGTACCCGGTGGGAACGCTTGATCATGCAACGGCGACGGTCGGCATGCGATCTGCCGCTCCGGACTGGATATATGTAACCGGCTACACGGAGGATCTGGTTCTCGTCCGCAAGCAGATGGCGGAACAGGGCCTAGAGGCTCCCATCGTGACAATGATTACCGGTCCGGCCTATCGCGAGTTTGTGGAAAATCTCGGACCACTCGCCGAAAACGTGACCAGCGCGACTTGGTGGCACTATTCCGCTGGGTACTCTGGAGATGATGTATTTGGTACCTCACAAGCATTTCATGAAGCGGTTCAAAAGGCCTCTGGTGAGGACCCGGACTATGTCCATGCATCTTCTGCGGCAGCTATGATTGCGCTGCAAAAAGCGATTGAAACTGCAGGAACGCTGGATCGTGATGCCGTGCGTACGGCACTTCAGAATCTCGATATCAAGACATTCTATGGGCCGATCAAGTTCCGCGAAGATGGCCTGAATGATAATCGTAACTTGCCAATTATACAGATCCAGGGCGGCAAGCCGGTGATCCTGTCTCCAGCGGAACTGGCAACAACGGAAATGCTTTTGAACTAGCAATGCGCACTCGAGGAGTATGAGGATGAGCGGATATTTGACGCCAGATGAAATTACGGCTTTTCAGCGTGACGGATATTTCATGAAGCAGCGGGCCATTTCAACCGCCCATGCCTCTGATTGTCGGCGACGACTGGAAGCCATGGAGGATAGCCTTCAGGAGGATTGCAACAAGCGTATGAAAATCAAAGCGCATGTTGTATCCCCCTGGATGGTCGATCTTGCTCGGAACCCGATTATTCTGGACGCAGTGGAATCTCTTCTTGGGCCAAATATTATGCTTTTTGGTTCATCCATGTTTGCCAAGGCTGCCCAAAGTGACAAGTTCGTGTCCTGGCATCAGGATTCGGCTTACTACGGCCTGAAGCCCAATGATTCCGTGACGGCCTGGCTTGCCTTTACGCCCAGTAATAAGAGCAATGGCGGTTTGCGCGTGCTTCCGGGATCGCACCTCGGCGATGACCTTGAACACGACGAGACGTACGATCCTAAGAACCTGCTTGCCAAAGGTCAGACAATCCGTGGCGTGGATGATAGTCAGGCCGAATATCTTGAGCTGGAACCCGGTGAGTTTTCCATGCATCACGTCCGGACGGCTCACGGCAGTTTAGGCAATTTCTCTGATGACCGCCGTATCGGGCTGGCATTCTTCTACATCGGTGCGCATGTCGATTCTACGTTGGGCCGGCGTACAGCGTTGCGCGTCCGTGGAGAGGATAAATTCAATTACTGGGATGATGATCCATTGCCGAGGTACGATCTTGATCCGCTCACACTCGATTTCCTTACAAATATGTGGTCGCGGTATCAGAGCAAAGAAGTTCAACAAGCGGCGAAAAGCGGCAAACTTTGAGTATCTTTATAGAAAAATCAGAATGTGTTTTGCTGTGACCGAGCTTGAAAGATTGCGTGCGCCTTCTTCCGGCGCTTAATGACGAAGTCTGTCTTTGCAGTAGGAGGGCGGTTCCGGATTGTTCGGGCCGCCTTCTTTATGTGTCCGGGATATACATGCCCCTTTTTGGGCTGCCTATTTACTAATCAAAATCTCACTTGATGGCTAAAAATTAAACAAATTTAGGGGCTTGTGTCTGCGCCTTTTAAAAATTGTAGTTATAATAGTTATAGTTACGACTTTGGCATATCTCTTGCTAGTTTCCAGTGGAAGAAGCCGCCTCGGGCACGGCAGTCGGGGACTTAAAATAAACCGGAAGAAAGGGATGGTTATGAATATGACACTGAAGAGGCAACTGAAGGTTGCCGCTGTGACAATAGGACTGGCGATGGCCGGCAATATAGGAGCTGTTTCTGCGGCAGACGATGTCCTTGTTATCGGCGCGCCGTTAGCCCTGACAGGCGGTCTGGCGGATGAAGGCAAAAAGCAGCAGGATGTCTGGAAACTTTGGCTTGATAAAATCAATGCAGCCGGTGGTATCGACGTCGACGGTAAGAAAATGCAAGTCAAATTCGTTGAATATGACTACCAGACGGATGGCAAGCGGGCTGGCCAGCTGGCCGAAAAGCTGATTACCGATGATAATGTCGATGTGATCATGGCTCCCTTTGGTTCTGGTCACACGAAAATTATTGCGGCGGTCGCCGAGCGTTATCAAGTGCCGATGCTGGCGTGTGTTGCCTCCTCTGTTTCCGTCTATGATCAAGGCTTCAAATATCTTTTCGGTACTCTCGCTCCGAATACCGGCATGACGGAATCCATGGTGGAGTTTTTCAAGGAAAAATCGCCTGATCTAAAGACGGTCGCTGTCTATGGCCGAGATGATGTATTCCCAAAAGCGATGGCGACGGCTTTGGCCGATTCTGCGGAATCCGGTGGCCTTGACGTCGTGTATAACGAGCTTTATGCCGTCGGTACCATGGATCATTCGGCCGCGGTGTCTGCCATAAAGTCAGCAAACCCTGACTGGGTTTATATGACTGGATATACGCAGGATCTGATCCTGGGCCGGAAACAGATGGCAGACATGGGCGTAACAACTCCGATTATCACCATGGTTACCGGCCCGGCCTATCGCGAATTTACAGAAGGATTGGGTGATCTTGCAGACGGGGTGACAAGCTCAACCTGGTGGCATCATTCGACTGCCTATACTGGTGCCGTGGGGCCATGGAGCGCAACGGCAGATTTCTACTCTGATTTCACGGCGGCCTACAAGTCAGACCCGGATTATGTGCACGCTTCCTGTGCTGCCGCTGCTGATGTGCTGGTAAACGCGGTTCAGACTGCAGGATCCAAGGATAAACAAGCTGTCCGAGATGCATTGGCGGCCACTGATATCCTGACATTCTACGGCCCGATTGATTTCGGCGACAACGGAATGAACCAGGGCCGCGAAATGCCGATCATTCAGGTTCAGGGTGAGGAAATCAAAGTTCTGTACCCAGAATCAATCGTTAATGCCGAAATGAAAATGATTAAATAAGTCCTTTTCCAAGCCTGAAGGATCGGAGGCGGCGCTGAGAATAGTTGCAGCCTCCGATCGTCAGAAATCCGCAACAGTATATTACGCCCAACTGAGACCATTTCCGGGAACCAATCATAGTGGATATCATACAAATACTACTAAATGGCATAGTCTTAGGATCTCTCTATGCCTGTATTGCGATCGGGTTTTCGCTGGTATGGGGGGTCCTGAACATTATCAATATGCTTCATGGATCCTTCATTATTCTCGGCGGTTACCTTGCTTTCTTTGCATGGCAATATTCGAATGTGAACCCAGTCTTCCTGTTGCCAATAATTGCTACTGCTTTGTTCGGTCTGGGCTACCTCCTTCAGTATTTCTTTATCAACAAAGTGGTTATGTCACCTGTGCTAACAACCCTGACCCTGACCTTCGGTCTCGACATGATTCTTTACAACCTGATGACGGTCTTTTTTACCGCTACGCCGCGTCGTGTGACGCTGGATCTGGGGACGGTAAATCTTGGGGAAATGTATCTGCCGGTTGATCGTTTGATGGGCATGGGGCTGGCCTTGTTGCTCACCGCCTTGCTTTTCGTAGTGATGCGGGCATCAAAGATCGGCAGGGCCATAGTCGCTGTTCGCATGGACCGTCAGGCTGCTACCTTGATGGGAATTCGTGTGAACAATGTTTATGCGATTACCTTCGGGATCGGTGCCTTTATGGCTGGTGCGGCAGGGGTTATTTTTTCCATGGTTTTTCCCATAACAACAAATCTGACCGGAACTTTTCTGGGCAAGGCATTCGTTATCTGTGTGATTGGCGGCTTGGGCAGTGTCCCCGGCGCTCTAATTGGCGGACTTGCTCTTGGGCTGATTGAGAGTGTGGCTGGTTATACGATTGGTCCGCAGAACGCGACGACCGTTGGATTTGTTCTCATGTTGTTTTTGCTGGTTGTGAGGCCCACAGGACTTGTCGGTGTTAAGGGGTACGAGTAATGAGGCAGTTCCTTTATTTCGGGGCTTTTGCGCTTTGGGTTGCGATGATTGCCGCTACGCCGACGCTTGCCGATAACTATACAATCCGGATTGCGATCTCCATCGCTATGTTCTCCGCTATGGCGGTTTCCTGGAATTTTATCGGCGGCTTTACCGGCTATCCATCCTTTTCAACGGCAGCCTTTTTCGGGTTGGGCTGCTATGCGGGAGCGATCGCGCAGCGAAATGGTATTCCACTTGTAGTCGCCTGGATATTCGCGACTTTATTCGTTGGGGTTTTTGCTGCATTGCTTGGGACAATTATTCTACGGCTTAAAGGTCATTACTTTGCTATCGGCTCGATTGCAATCGTGGAATTAACTCGTCTGATCACATCGTCATGGGGAAGTCTGACAGGCGGCGGGGATGGTCTCAATGTTCCGTTATTGCAGGGTAACCCGCAAGAGGTTTCGGCTCTCGTTCTTTATGTCATGCTTGGAATTCTTGTCGTTGCATTTTTGACGTCGGTTTATGTGGATCGATCCCGGTTGGGATTCGGGTTGAAATGTATCAGTCAGAACGAAGATGCTGCCGATATGGTGGGCGTTAATACCACATCTTTCAAGATTGTAGCCTATACGCTATCAGCCGTTTTCTGCGGTGCAATCGGTGCCGTATATGCTTCCTGGGTCGGATATATCGATCCGACAGATAGCTTTTCTATTCTCTTAACAGTGAAGGTACCAGTAATGGTTCTCCTGGGTGGAGCGGGCACGTTACTTGGTCCAGTTCTGGGGGCAGGCGTCTTTGTTCTGCTCGAAGAAGTATTCTGGGCCAACTTCCTCGAATGGAACCGAGCAATCCTTGGCGGCATTATCGTTTTCCTGATTTTCTTCCTGCCGAACGGACTGCTGAAAATCCAGTATCGTACTCTCTATGCGAAATTGATGCAGCAGTTGCGCGCAGAAGCTAAGCATGTGGAGAAAAACTCATGACTGAAATTCTCAGGCTTGAAAATGTCAGCAAAAAGTTTGGTGGTATCAACGCGGTCAATGACGTTTCCTTCAGTCTGAAAGAGGGAGAGATCATCGGTCTGATCGGTCCCAATGGGGCCGGAAAAACGACCTTGGTTAACCTGATTACCGGGGTTCATTCTCTAACGTCCGGTAAGGTGGTTTTTGCGGGGGAAGATGTAAGCCGCCAACATGCTTACCAGGCGGCGCGGCGCGGATTGGCAAGAACCTTTCAGATTGTCCAGCCTTTCCCGAATATGACTGTTCTGGAAAATGTCGCAGCTGGGGCGCTGTTCGGTGGTGGAACCGTCTCCGTACAGGGCGCTCTGGCGCTGGCGCGCGAAGAATTGAAATTTGTCGGTTTGGATGCAGTGGCAGATACATCTGCTTCCTCGTTGGCTTTGCCCAATAGAAAACGTTTGGAACTTGCCAAAAGTCTAGCCATGCGACCAAAAGTCCTCCTGCTTGATGAGGTGAATGCAGGTCTGAATGCCGCGGAGATTGACGGTGCACTTGAGCTTATCCGCAAGATCGCGGCGCGCGGTGTCACGATCCTGATCATTGAACATTTGATGAAGGTGGTGCTTTCGATTTCTCAGAGAATTCTGGTGCTGCATCATGGGGAACTGATTGCCCAAGGCGATCCGCGAACCGTCATTGAAGATCCACAGGTCGTAGAGGCGTATCTCGGTTCAAAATTTGCAGCGCGTGTGAAAGCGGAGTCCCATCATGTCTGAGCCCTATCTTGAAATCAGCGGCGTGCAGGCCGGCTATGGCGATGTGCGCGTTCTCTGGGATGTTTCCGTTTCGGTCGACAAGGGAGAAATTGCCTGTATCGTCGGATCAAACGGGGCCGGAAAAACAACGTTACTCAACACCATTTCCGGCATTGTGAAAGCAACAGCGGGCAGCATCAAGCTGGATGGGCAGGAATTGGTTGGTAAGCTGCCAGATGCGATCCTAAAGGCGGGGATTGCTCATGTGCCGGAGGGGCGACGCCTTTTCAAGGGGTTGTCCGTACAGGACAATCTCATGCTAGGGGCGTATTTGCGTGATGATCGTGAAGCGATCCGGGAAGATCTCGAATTTGTGTATGATCTGTTTCCGATCCTAAAGGAGCGTGCGGCACAGGATGCAACAACGATGTCCGGCGGCGAACAACAGATGTGCGCCATAGGACGTGGCATCATGTCAAAACCCCGTCTTTTGATGATCGATGAACTTTCCCTTGGTCTGGCGCCACGTCTTGTCGATCGTCTGGGGGAGACGCTGCTGGAAATCAATAAAGCCGGGTTGTCCATTTTGTTGGTTGAGCAGGACGTGATGACGGCCTTTGAAATCGCCCAGCATGCTTTCGTTATTGAAACTGGTCGTGTCTCGATTTCCGGTACGACAAATGAACTCGGTGACAATCCGAAAATCAAGGAAGCCTATATGGGAATTTAGGGCGTATCAGTATCAATTGTTTCGGTAATTGGCATCCATCCGTCCGGGCCAACTTCAAATAGGGGCGCGGCAATTACACTCCTGACCAGAGCCGATGATCCCGGACTCTCGCGATCAAGTGTGGATTTCCATTTAACCCCCTGTCGCATGGCAACGAGGATACCAATGACTTCGCAATCGAGGCGATGCAGAAGTTTCAGGACGGAAAGGATCGTTGAGCCGCTGGAAATGGCATCGTCCACGATTACTATACGCTTCTTTTCGAGGCGCGGTAACATGTTCGGATCAAGGAAAATTTTCTTGGTACGGTCCGGGCTGGTAATTGAATAAACAGGTTCGGAAAGGTCGTCAGAATACCAGAATTTCCGGGAATATCCCAGTGGGATGAAATTCTGATGTCCCAACTCTTCTGCGACCATCGGGGCAAACGCAAGCCCCAGAGTTGGTAACCCGACGATCTGATCCGGTTGGAAGGATCTCGCAATGTGAACCATTGCCTTCGACAGGGCGGTAATCACGGGGAAGCTGGCCTGATTTGCAATAAGGGAGGCAACAGCGCGCGTGCCATCGGGAAGTTTGCGTAGGGGTAGGAGTAACGCACGTCCGTCCGGCAAGATGGCGGGATAACCATATTGATACGGCGGTTCCTGCATTGCTTTTGGGTCGGCGGCTGGGATCAATTCCTGCCAGAAATTTGTTGTTGGCATGATATAGTCAGGTGATGCAAGTGGCCGTTGGGTCATGTCAGGAACTCTTTTTTTAATCCGGCACTATGATGATGAAAGACAAACGTGAATGGTATGAAGTTACCTCTATTGCCGATATTCCTTCTAATCGACCACTGGAAGCTATCGTCGGAGACACTGTCATAATCCTGCTGAAAGTCGGTGATGATGTCATGGCTTATCAGGGATTGTGTCCACATCAGTTTGCAAGATTGTCTCAAGGAACCATCGCGGGAGACTCATTGCACTGTCCCCGGCACAAGGCGTCTTTCGATATTCATGACGGTACATGTGGCCCCGGCTGGCAGTTGCCAGCCCTGCGCCAATACCATGTTCGCGTTAAAGCAGGAGTGGTCTCGCTGGCGTATCCTCTGGCAGTCAAGGCTGGGCATGACTGAGAACACCCCATTAATCCTCGGACCAGGGTGATACACCGCGTCCAATCAGGCCATTTTTTCCTGTTTCCTCTACCATGCCAAGGTTAATTCCAAGGCATGTTCGGGGCCGTGTCAGATCGAGACCGAGCATTATGCTGCTATCCGACAAGGCGGGATGTGGTCCCACAAACGGCGCATGGGCGGCGTTGGTAAGGTAGTCTGGATGAATATGCCCCCGATAGCTATCTGTTAGGCTAGGTGATTTGCGCAAAGAAGCAGCCCCAAACCCCAGGGCGTCAATGACGGCGCTATCGCCAATTGCCGGCAATGCATTCGCTGCCTCTTGTCCGGGAAACTTCGGTCCAACGGGGGGAGACGCCGGGCGCGTTATCCAAGTTTTCGGATCCGAGGCCAGCTTATAGCCCATTTCCTGTCCGTTCCCGCCGCACGCAACAACCATATTGCTGTCAGCGACCCCCGCACCCGCGCCAATCATGAGGGATGCTGCCGCCATAATGATGTTAAGACAAAACTGATTGGCGGATTCCAGATAAGCGGATGTTTCAGGATCATCTGAATCCGCGAAATAGGTTCGAATTTGTTCCTGCGCCGCAGCAACCTGACCATGGAGGTCATCACCATTGCAAAGGCCGTGGTCCAGAATGGGCAACAGCGGTATGTGCTCGGACAACATCCCCGCCAGCTTGGATCCGATATGTTCTGTTAGCCGGTGCAACAGTGTATGTCCGTCCGGATGTCCGTTTCCCAGTCGCAACGCACAAGGAAGTGGCCCGTCATTCAGGGGTGAAAAACGACGGTGGGTTGGCGCGGCCATGTCCTTTACTTCCAAGGAATACATACTGGGGCCGACAATAAAGGCAAGGGGAGTGACCACATCGAAATCCTGCGCCGGGAGTAAATGCAGCTCACTTTTTTGTAGTTGGGAAAGGACCTCTTCTTCGGTTTCAGCCCAACCCTCATGCTTCGCTGCGGCAATCAATGAGTTGATCATTGGTCTGGGAAGCCGGTCCATGTCACGAAAGGGAGGGCCAGCGTGGAGCAATGCTCGGTCCGGTAACCCCGGCAGCATTTCCTCAAGTTTTGCAATGCGCGTCAGCGCCGGAACAACGGCGATCAATTTTTTATATGATGCCTGTGTAGCTGCAGAGGAACGGAACAGGCTTGTCAGGCCAATGTCATGTGGAGCGGTGGATGGAGTTTGTCCTTCAGCGTCTGGACTATGCGCGTTGATAATCTGGGTC
>TARA_R110000824_G_scaffold383169_1_pt1 | contig 83790 bp, 71 predicted proteins | sample TARA_R110000824 | Tara Oceans TARA_R110000824 (sample SAMEA4397747) | marine metagenome | biome: Polar Biome; feature: [MES] marine water layer (ENVO:01000295) within the mesopelagic zone...; material: water (ENVO:00002006), including particulate matter (ENVO:01000060) such... | reverse complement strand
CCAAAGCACACTGTGTTTTGCAGAGGAATCCCCAAGGGGAGGGTGGTAGGAAGGAGGCTGCCGTCTTGTCTGCAAAAACCATCCGCACACGTCCCTTCACCGCCGCCGACCACGAAGGCTGGGACACCATGTGGGCTTCCTATCTCGCCTTCTACGAAACATCGCTGCCGCCCGAGGTGAGCGCCGACACATGGGTACGCTTCCTCGCGCCCGCGCCGAACCATATCGGCCTGATCGCCGAAGGCACGGACGGCCCGCTCGGCTTCGCCCATGCGCTCCTCCATCCCGGCACCTGGAGCCCGAAGCCGGTCTGCTATCTCGAAGACCTCTATGTGAAGGAAGAAGCGCGCGGGCGAGGAGCGGGCCGCGCGCTGATCGAGGCGCTGGCCGCCAAAGGCCGCGCCGACGGCTGGCTGCGCCTCTACTGGCAGACCGACATCGCCAACGCCACCGCCCGCGCCCTCTACGACAAACTCGCCCAACCGCGAAACTGGGTCAGATACGATCTGGACCTTTAAGGGTCGAGTCTCTATCTAGGTTTGACGATTTTCTTCTCTTCCCACCCTCCCCTCGGGGAGGGTCAAACGGGCGAAGCCCGTTTGGGGCGGGGGCGCCAACCGGGGAACCAGCAAAATGAAATCCATCGTCGTCACCGGCGTCTCGACCGGCATCGGCCATGCCGCCGCAAAGGTCCTGATCGAAAAGGGCTTCCATGTCTTCGGCTCGGTCCGCAAGCAGGCGGACGCCGACAAACTCAGGCAGGAATTCGGCGCGAGCTTCACGCCCCTGGTCTTCGACGTCACCGACGAAGCGGCCATCCGCGCGGCCGCGGCGGAAGTCCGCACCGCGCTGAAGGGCGAAACGCTGGCCGGCCTCGTCAACAATGCCGGCATCGCGGTCTCGGGCCCGCTGCTCGAAATCGACCCGGCCGATTTCCGCACACAGATGGAAGTCAATCTGACCGGCCCTCTGCTGGTGACCCAGGCTTTCGCGCCGCTCTTGGGCGCCGACCGATCGCTGAAGGGCCCGCCCGGCCGCATCGTCAACATCTCGTCGGTCGGCGGCATCCGCGCCATGCCCTTCATCGGGCCTTACGCGGCATCGAAATTCGCGCTGGAAGGTTTTTCGGAAAGCCTGCGCCGCGAGCTGATGCTGTTCGGCATCGACGTCATCGTCATCGGCCCGGGCCCGGTCAAGACCGCGATCTGGGACAAGGCGGAAGAGATCGACATCGCCCGCTACGGCAACTCGCCCTGGCTGCCGATCCTCGAGAAATTCCAGAAGGTCTTCATCGACCAGGGCCGCGAGGGCCTGCCGGCCGAAACGCTGGGCCGCCTGATCCACAAGGCACTGACGACGCCGAAGCCGAAGGTCCGCTACGCCGCCGTCAAGGGCCGCCTCGCCGAAAAAATCCTGATGGCCGTCGCCTCGAAGCGCACCCTCGACAGGATGATCGCGAAGATGCTGGGGCTGACGCCGAAATAGCGAGGCCCGTTCTCTCCAGCCGTCATTGCGAGCGGCCGCTTGAGTTTCGACGCCGACAAAAAATGGAAGTGTCACCCCGGGGCTTGTCCCCGGGGCCCACTCGCAACGCCTCTTGCCCCACCGGTCGAGAAACCCAACACCCCATCCCCCAAACCTCATGGCCCGATTTATTCGGGCCATTCACGTCTTTCTTCTCATCTACTGCGGCCCCGCGTCGGCCCCTGACGGACCCGCATACTCGGCGCCTCTGCGCCTCTGCGTGAACAATTCCTTTCTTCCCTTCTTCCGCGCCTCCGCGCCGGAGCCTGTCCTCGGGATCGCCGAAGGCGATACCCGTGGGCGTGCAAAATCTTCTTCCTTCCTGCTCCCCCCGAAAAAAAATCCAGTTCTTTTTCGCTTGTGTGACGCCCGTCACGGAGCGCCGCGCCTGTCTGCCCTATCAAGGACCCATCGGACGACACCGATGCAACGGCCCCCCGGGCCCCTCGACAGAAAGACAGGAGATATCGAAATGACACGCCTTCCCCGGATGGCAAACGAAGCCGCCATGATCGTCGCGACGGTCTGCATGCTGTCCGTGATCGCCGTCCCCCTCGGCCGGGACTTCCCGGCCATGCGCTGGATCGAACCCCCGATCGTCCATGCGCAAGCCTGACGCGCACCGCCGCGGGCCCCGGTAACCCCCGACCGGAAACGGGTCCCCTCCCGCCCGTATCGCCCCGCGGCGGCGCCGTCTTCCCCCGATAGAGAAAGATTCAACGCTCCCTCCCCCTGAAAGGACCATTCCGATGAACGCTCCCCTCGACAATTCGACCTTCCGCAATGCCCTGGCCGCTTCCGAACGCGTCAACTGGCGCGTCGAGGACCTGATCGGTCCGGGCCGCATGCTCGACTTCACCCGCCCCTTCATGCCCGAGGCGCTGGCGCGCACGTCTGACATTGCCTGCCTCTCGCCGGCCGAGCGCCTGGCCTTCAACCAGATCCGCGGCCACGAATATCTCTACATCTTCGGCCTGGTCGAGGAATTCATCCTGCCCTTCGTGATGGATCATGCCCGGCCCGAACTCGGCGCCGACGACTGGCGCGACCGCGCCCTGCTGCAATTCGCGGCCGAGGAGGCAAAGCACATCCATCTCTTCAAATGCTTCCGCGAAGCTTTCCTGTCGGGCTTCGGCACGCCGGTCGAGGTGATCGGCCCGGCATCGGCGGTCGCCGACAAGGTGCTGTCGCATACGCCGCTCGGCGTCGCGCTGACCATCCTTCACATCGAATGGATGACGCAGCGCCACTACAACGAAAGCGTCCGCGACAATGGCGATCTCGATCCGCTCTTCCGCAGCCTGCTGAAGCATCACTGGATGGAAGAGTGCCAGCACGCCCAGCTCGACACCGAGATCGTCAAGGCGCTGGCCGCCTCGATGGCGCCGGAAGAGATCGAAAAGGGCATCGAGGACTATTTCGCCATCGGCATGTTCCTCGACGCAGGTCTCGCCCAGCAGGGCGAATTCAACATCGCCGCGCTGGAACAGGCCTGCAACCGCCGCTTCTCGGCCGCCGAACGCGACGAGATCGCGGCCGCCCAGCAGGGTGCCATCCGCTGGACCTATCTCGGCTCCGGCATGACCCATCCGAAGCTGCTCGAAACCGTCGAGGCGATCTTCCCCGGCGGGCGGGCGAAAGTCGAAGCCGTGGCGCCGGCTTTCTGCTGAAGGCGCCGCTCCCCCAACCCTGAATGAAACGGAGAACCAACATGAGCAAGCATGAAAAGATCGGCGGCGATGTCGAACGCGTCAACGGCCTCGATCTCGCCGCCCTCGGCGAACTGGCCGGCGAAATCGGCAAGGACGTGTCGAAAGGCATGGTCGAGTTCCGCGTCAACACCGCCTGGCGCGGCCGCACGCTGAGCGAGACGACCGTCGAGGCCTTCACCATGGGCGGTGTGCGCGTGCCGCGCCGCTTCACCGTGCCCATCGACGAGCCTTTCGAATTGCTCGGCGAAAACAACCACGCCAATCCGCAGGAAATGCTGATGGCCGCGCTCAATGCCTGCATGACGGTCGGCTATGTCGCCAATGCCGCGCTGAAGGGCATCGTGATTGAGAAACTCGAGATCGAGACCCATGGCACGCTCGACCTGCGCGGTTTCCTGGGCCTCGATGCGGCCGTGCCGGCCGGCTACGAGACGCTGCACTACACGGTGCGCATCAAGGGCTCGGGCTCGGAAGCCGATTTCCGCGAGATCCACGAGACGGTGATGCGGACCTCGCCCAATTACTTCAACCTTTCGCGCCCGATCGCGATGCAGGCCGCGCTCTCGGTCGAAAGCTGAACAGGTGGCCCTCCCTTTTTGACACAGGCGGCCGGCGGATCTTCCGCCGGCCCCCATTTTTTTGGACAGGAGAAGCGATGATGGGACTATACTCCGGCCCCGGAACGAAACGGCAGCGGGGGCGCGGGCGCGTGAGCAAGACCATTTTCGAACGCAATGGCGGCTTTGCCGCCATCCGCAAGATCGTCTCGGCCTTCTACGACAAGGTGCTCGACCATCCCGGCCTGCAGCGCTATTTCGCCGATATCGAGATGCGCCGCCTGGTCGACCACCAGACGCAGTTCATCGCCTCGATCACCGGCGGTCCGGCCACCGTCTCCGACGATGTGCTGCGCCGCGTCCATGCGCCGCTCGGCATCTCCCGCGCCGAATATGCCGAACTGGCCGGCCTGCTGAAGGAGACGCTGGAGGATTTCGATTTCGCCGCCGACGATGTCGCCCATGTCCATCGCGAGGTGATGCGGCGCGAATCCCTGATCGTCGTGCGCTACGACTGAGAGGGCGCGCCATGACCGCCGGACAGGAAATGCTGCGCACCGCGCTTCAGAGCCTCGGCACCGCCGTGGCGATCGCCGATCCCGAAAGCTGGGAGATCCGCTTCGAGAACGCCTGCTTCTTCCAGTGGTTCCCGCCCGGAGACGACGACCCCGACGCGCCGCTGCCGCGCCGCCTTTCCGCGCTCGATACTGAGAAGGCGGCCACGCGCCTTGCGGCCGGCCGCGTCTTTTCGCGCGACACCGACGTCAAGGCCGGTGCCCGCACGCTGAGCCTCGCACTCGATCTGCGCCGCATCGACACGGAGGAGGGCCCGGCCGTCCTGGTCGAGGCGCGCAACGTCTCGAAACAGCGCGAAGCCGAATACATGCTCGATTCCTATTCGCGCATGGCCGAAAAGAACGCCCGCGAGCTGCAGCGCGAAAAGGAGCGCGTCGAGAAGCTGCTGCTCAACATCATGCCGCGCTCGGTCTATGACGAGTTGAAGGATTTCGGCACCACCACGCCGCAGCGTTTCGATTCCGCTTCGGTGCTGATGCTCGATTTCATCGGCTTCACCGACATGGCGATCGCCAGCGATCCGGGCTCGGTCGTCTCCGAACTCAACGACATCTTCTCGGCCTTCGACCGCATCACCGAACTCTTCGGCTGCGAGCGCATCAAGACCATCGGCGATGCCTATGTGGCGGTCTCGGGCGTGCCCGAAGCCGTGCCCGATCACGCGGCCAACATCGCCCGGGTCGCCCTGCGCATGCGCCGCTATCTCGAAAAGCGCAACGAATCCCACCCGACGAAATGGCATTGCCGCATCGGCGTCTCGACCGGCGCGCTGATCGGTTCGATGGTCGGCATCCAGAAATATGTCTACGACATCTTCGGTCCGGCGGCCAATCTGGCCGCCCGTCTCGAAGCGCTCTGCGAACCGATGCAGATCCTGATCGACGAACCGACCTTCGCGCTGATCGGCCAGGAATTCGCCACCGCCGATCTCGGCGGGATCGAGGTCAAGGGCTTCGGCACGCAGCGCGTCCGCGCCCTGCAATACGAAACCCGCGCCCGCTTTTGAGCGGAATTGTTTTCGATTGAAGAAAGCGACGGCCGGCGCTGGAGCGTTTCCAGATGAAGTGGAAGCCGGTTCACCGTCCGGAAACGCGACAAGACAAAGACTCTAGTCGCTTTCCTCGGCGATCTCGGCCAGCGCCGCCGCGTCGCGAAGCGACAGCCGCCCGCGCCCGAGTTCGAGCAGCCCGGCCTCTTCCCATTCGCGCAACTGCCGGTTGACGTTCTCGCGCGCCAGCCCGACATGCGCGGCGAGCTCGCCCTGCGTGATCTTCAATGGATGCGGCCCCTCATCCACATCCACATCCCCGTTCGCCGCAATGCCGGCCAGCCGCAGCAGCCCGCGCGCCAGCCGCGGCCCGATCCCGAGCGCCGTCGAACTCGCCTCGACGAGATCGTTGGTGCGCCGGAGCCGCGCGCACAACACGCCGATCACCCGCAGCGCCACATCGTGATGCCGCGCCAGAAAGGGCAGCAGGTCGCGCCGCGTCAGCATCATCACTTCCGAGGCCTCGACCGCGGTCACGCCGGCGGCGCGCGGGCCGCCATCCAGCACCGCGATCTCGCCGATCGCCTGGCCGGGCCCCGCATAATCGAGCACCACCTCGCGCCCCGAGGCGGTCAGGATGTGGATGCGCAAGAGCCCCGTCAGCACCACCAGCATCGCCTCGCCCGGATCGCCCTGCGCGAACACGGTCTCGCCGGCCGCCAGCCGCCGCCGCCGCGCGATCGCGGCCAGCTCCGCCCGCTCGCTGTCCCCCAGCGCCCCGAGGATCGACCCCCCGGGCAGCGCCTTCAGCTCCTCCGCCGCATGTTTCATCGAAAACCCCCCACACCACCGGCCCCATTAAACCCCTGCATCGTCCGGCGCGGAAGCCGCTGTTGAAATTATTGATAATCGTACATACAAATAACAATATCTCTTTGTGAAGCGGACGAGCGGCGCTACATCGCCATCGGAGAGATCGACGGCATCGTCGTGATCGTCGTCGTCTTCACCTGGCGCGGCGAAAAGAGACGGATCGTCTCGGCACGGAAGGCCGACAGGAATGAGCGCAAAGCGTACAAGGAATGGCGCGAAGCCCAGGCGGGCGGATGAGCTCGCGCGGCTGAAGGCGAAGCCCGACAGCGAGATCGACTATTCCGACATCCCCGAACTCGGCCCGGAATTCTTTCGCGCCGCAAAAATGCTGATGCCCGAGGAAGCGCAGCCGGTCACCATGCGCCTCGACCGCTCGGTGATCGACTTCTTCAAGCGTGGCGGCCCCGGCTATCAGGCCCGCATCAACGCGGTGCTGCGCGCCTATGTCGAAACCGTCGGCAAGGCGGAGAAACGCTGAAGGGCGCCCTTGTACTTCGGCGCAAGGCGCCAGTCTTTCTCTTCTTCTCTGCGCCTCCGCGTGAACCCCTTCCTTCCTTCCCGACACGCGGAATCCGCCCGCAAACCTGTCGAAAAACCTGCGGCCTAGACTAGAAGGCGAGGCGAATGGCCGCCGTCAGGCTGTGTTCCTGGTAGTCGCTCTGGAATTCACCGTCATAAAGCACCCGCACCGAAACCTTGTCGTCGAGCTCGTATGTGAGACCCGCACCCGCTGCAAGGCTGAAGCGATCTCTCGGCGTGGACTGGCTGACGAAGGTGCCGCCCCCCGCGATCGAGCCGGTCAGCGCCTCGTTCGGATCGGCCAGCTCCTCGAGCCCGCGGATATAGACTTCCGGAATGAGCTTCGCACCATTATCCATCACATGCGTGTAGCGCGCGTTGACGCCCAGCGCCGCACGGAGCGAGGTCACCTCCTGCGAGCCGACCGTCGTCGGCAGCGGTCCCGTCTCGGTGTAGCCGTCGATCGACACATGATTGAACCGCAGGCCGACATTCGGTGTGACATCCCATGAACCGTGGGTGAAGACCTTGCCTGCTTCCACGCGCGCCATCACCTGCGAACCGTCATAATCGGCCGAGTTGACGCCGCCCAGCGCCGTGCGTCGACTCTCATAGGCGTTGATGCCGTAGCCGAGAGTGGCGTTGACGTAGAAGTCGGAGGGCCGATACGTGCCGTAGAGAAGCGCCCCGAACCCTTCGATGTCCTGCGAGCTATTGGCGCCCGCACCGTTCTCGTCCACCTTGGTGTTTGAATAGAATACCGCGATGCCCGCGCGGAACCGCGCGCTGATGTCGCCGTCGACGCCGATCGACGCGGCGAACGTGTCGCTGTCGAAGCCGTTCACATTGTCCGGCGTATACTCGGCCATGCTGCCGCCGATGCGTCCCCAGAGGGCGACATTGCCGACACCGCCAAGGGCCATGTCGCCCGCCGAGACGCCGGTCTGGCCCGTGCCGCTGTCGACCACAGCGAAACCGCCGCCCGACAGCCGGTCCATCACGAGGTCGAGCACCATGTCGGTTGAAACGATCGTGCTGCTGCCATCGGAGCCTGACTCGGAAGGCAGACTGTCCTGCACGAGCTTGTAGAGTTGCGCTTCCTGCTCTTCCACCGGGAACCGCGCGAGGTAGATAACGATCGGATTGTCCGCCGGTGCGTTCTCGATGAAGCGGTCGATGGCGTCGGCGATGCTTTTCGCGTTCGTGCGGCCATTGTTGTTGTCCGTCGCCTGCGAGGCCGTCAGCACGCGCTCGACGATCAGATAGAGTTGATCGCCGAGATCGCCGCTGCGAATTTCATGCGTGAAGTCGAAAAGCGTCGTGTTGTCGTAAACCGAAACGCCGTAATCGGAAATGCCGTCATGGGCATCGGCGATCTGGATCTCGTTTCCATCCGTCAGCTCGATGCCGCGCGTCACATCTGCATAGATCTGCGACCCGTCAGCGAAGGTGAGCGTGCTGCTGCTGAGGAATCCGTTCGTGCGCACCCTCTTCTTGAGTTGCACGTTCCTATCTTCCACCGCATAGGGCTCGTCGACGCCGACCGTGAACCGGCCAAGCGCGCCGAAGGTCACGTCGCCGCTGACATGGATCTCGGAATCGGCGGCAACGGAGAGCGTCGCAACCTGCTCGGCGGCAGGGGCCTCGCTGTTCCCGGTCACGTTCACCGTGTGGGCATCGAATCTCACATACCCGCCAGACACATGCGCTGTCGCGCCATTGTAGACGTTCACCTGGGTGCCGGACGCCTCCATGGACATCTGCTGGACACCGCCATCGCCGGTCATATTGACGTCGGGAGCCCCTGCGGAGTTGAAGATGTCGACGCCGTAGAACTCCGTCACGCCGTCGAAGAAGTTCACGGTCTGGAAGTTCTCGATGGCGCGCCCGGAATAGCCCGAATTCAGAACCAGCGTATCGGTCTGCCGGAAATTGAGCGTGGACGCGGGCTCCGGCTCCGGGTCCATATCGACGTCGAACGGCACGACGCCCATTACGATCCTCGTGCCCCGGGAAACGATGGCGCCGTCGATCGCGTTGCCGTCGCCGCTGATGGTGACGACATTCTCGCCATTGCCGACGGAAATGGCGACCTCGCCGTCGCCGACCGTGCCCCCGATATTGTTGACCGTCGTATCCGTGGCATAGGCGAAGTCGATGGTGCCGTCGATCGTGCCGGTGTTCTCAACCGTCATGCCGCTGGTGGCCCGGGCCTTGACCGCGATCCGCCTGCTGCCGCCGCCATTCACATCGCCCGTGATGGTGCCGGCATTGCTGATCGTGCCCGACCTCGCGCCGCCGGCGACAACGGCGATGCCCGAAGCGCCGGAAGAAATCGTCGCACCTTCCGCATTGGTGATGTTGACCGTCGGCCCGGTGCCGACAATGCCGGTCGAATATTCCGACGTGACCGTGATCGTGCTGTTGTTGGTCAGGTTCGTCGTCGCGAGGCCGTAGGAGGTGCCGAACATGGCGGTCGAATAGTCGCCGCTCACCTCGATCGTGCCGTTGTTCGTTCCCGTCACCGTGTCGCCGCTGAGCGCGATGCCGGTCGAGTAATTGTCGGTGACGTAGATCGTGCCGTCGTTTGTCGCGTTGGCGATGCTGCCCTGGGCATAGAGCCCCGCGGCGCTCTCACCGTTGACCGTGACGGTGCCGCCTTCGAGATTGTTCGCTTCGGCCGTGCCGTTGGTCGCTGTGGCGGTCAGCCCGTTGGCGCTGTGCCCTCCGGCGGTGATGCTGCCCGAGTTTTCGGCGAGCGCCGAACTTCCACCGCGGCTGACAAGGGCGTCGCTGTGATCCCCGGTCGTGACCACGGTGCCAGCGTTGCCGGTTTCGGCGGTGCCGCCCGAAAATGCGTAAAGCGCGAAGCTCGTCTCGCTCGTGGTCGATGCGTAACCGCCTTCCTTGTTCTCGACGCGCGACGTGCCCGTCGTGCCACTGGCGGACAGTGCGTCGTGCCGGGCATAGGTGTAGTGGCTCGGCGTGACGCCGGTGATGACGGAGCCGTAATTTTTGATCGTCGATCCGTCGCCGGTGACGCGAATGCCCGCATTGACGCCCACCGCGAAGGCTTCGCCCGTGGTCTCGATGCTGAAGGTTTCGTCCGCCGTCACCGTCGCACCGTTGCCCATGATGAGAACGCTGCTGTCGCCATTGTCGCCGCTGCAGATATAGGTCGTCGGCGAGCCGTCCTGCGCGCAGGCGGCCGGAGCTGCCCCGGCGGGAATCCCGAACGCCATCACGGAGGTCGACGAGAGAAGCGCCGCCGCAAACAGACGCTTCAGCCCTTTCGCCGCCCCGCCGTCGCCGGAAGTCTCCGCGACCGCCATGCTGTAGTAGCTATAGGCGTTGCTGTTCAACTGCTCGCGGAATGTTGCGGCTTCCGCCGCCTTGTCGATCCTGGCTCCGGACGTCATCGCATTCCCCACATGTACACTGCATCGCCCTGTGCGGTCGCGCGCTCCGCAACCGACTGCAACTTCGGCTTAGGGAATCCGGTAAACGCCGCCAATCACCCGAAATGGTGAGCGAAGCCGGAGTCGCAGAGGATTCCGGCGGATTCGGCGCTGAGGAAAATGTGAAACTTGGTTAAATCGCGAGGCCGTTCACGACGAAGCCGGTCTGTCGGCCTCATCCCATCCCTCGATGGTGATCAGCGACTGGATCGTCGGGTCGAGCAGTCCCGTCGCCATCGGGTTCTTCACGCCGGGCAGCGTGAACACGTCGAACAGTTCGCGGATCTCGCCGGTAAACCGGATCCACTGCACCACGTCGCCGCTGCGCGTATCGATCACCTGCACCCCGCACCAGGGTTCTGCGTCCCGCTTCTCGAGTTCGCCGTCGAGTTCGAGCCCAGAAAAGCTGCCGTCGCGCGGCAGCGACAGGCCCACGAACGCGAAGGGCCCGTGAAAGGCGAGACCGCGCAAAAAGCCCGGCAGGAAGGCGATCGTTTCAGTCTCGCCGGTCCTCTCGTCGACCGTGCAGAGCCGCCCGCGACCCGAATCGAGAACCCAGAGCTTTCCGTTGTGAAGCCGCGGCGAATGCGGCATCGAAAGCTTCTGCGTCACAAACGCGTTGGTCTTCACGTCGACAATCAGGCCGCCCTCGGCGCGCCGGTCGCGCCACCCCGTCACCACGTCGCTGCGGCAGACAGCGGTTACGTATCGCGCCTCGCCGTCCTGCATCGCCAACCCGTTGAGATGGCAGCGATCTTCCGGCGCCAGCCGCGAGATGAAAGGCGGCTTCCAGATCGGTTTGAAGCTGTGCGTCGCGCTCGGTGTTGCGAGGCAGGAATATTTCGTGTTGACGAAGATGACGCGGCCCGATTTCTCGACGCCGACATCGTGAACATCGAGATCGCCCGTCGTCTGCGCATTGCGCGGCACGTAATTGCGGTCGAATTCGCCTTCCATCTGACCCGGCCCCAGCACGTTTTCGAGCCGCCAGATCTGGAAATGATTAGCGAGGAAGATCCGCTGCGGCGTCGCGGAAACGCCCATTGCGCGCACGAAATGCCGCTCGTGAAAGCTCAACACGCCGTTTGCCTGATGCCCGACCAGGTAAAGCCGTCCCGACTGGTAGGAGGTCAGCCCGAAGCTGACATTGTTCTGCTGGAGCCAGTTTGCGAAGCCTCGCGAACATGAAATCTGTGTTCCGGCCTTCGGCGCGGCTTGGGTCTCGGACATGGCGGCTCATACTTTCGGGTGATCGATCGTCGCGGCAAACGGGAATAAACGAAATGCGGCAGTTCAAGGCAACGGAATTCGGGAAGACTTGTCAAACTGTCCGGCGGCGGAGCGCCTGCGGCCCGCGAAGACGTCTGGACCGGGAGGCGCCGCGTCGGGCAGTATGCGCGCATGGGCGGCGCGGGCCGCGAACGGATACGAAAGAGTCTCGCACATGGAAATTCCTGCATCGGTCCGGTCGGCGGCGAAGGTGTTCAACACGCCCTGGGCCGTTCTTGCCGGCGCGGTTCTGATCGCGGCCGCCGTTCTGATCGCCGCCGGCGAGCCGCGCACCGCCTACCTGCCCAACCCGCAAGGCGGCATCTGGGTTCGCACATCGGCCGGTCTCTATCTGTGCGTCGCGTCGCGCGGAGCGCCGGCGCCCTGCATCGACATGCAAAGCGGCGCGAATGTGCGCTATGCCGATCTGGAGTTGCATCCTTGACCGGCAAGCTCGTCGAGATTGCCCTCGTCGACGACCACCGCATGTTTCTCGATGGCCTTCGCGAGGTCATCGTCTCGCTCGACCCGGCCTATCGCTGCACGGGCTTTGCCTCGCCGCATAATCTTCTGGCCGAGATCGAAAGCGGCCGCCGCTACGATCTGATCGTCTCCGACCTCGTCATGGAGGAGATGAACGGCGTCGCCCTCATCACGGCCCTCCAGGCGCGCAAATGCACGATCCCCGTGCTGATCGTCTCCGGCATCGACACGCTTCCGCCGGTCGAAAAGGTGCTGCGCATCGGCGCCATGGGCTTTGTGCCGAAATCGGCGCCGGCAAAGGTGCTCGGCACGGCCATCGAACAGGTGCTGCGTGGCGAGATATTCCTGCCGCCGGAACTCTGGTCCGTCATCGAGAACGATCCGCATTCACCCCGCCTCCCTGAAGGCAGATCGCCGGAACATGCGGGTGAGGAGCGGCCTGTCGGCGCCCGGCAGCTTGAAGTGCTGCGTCTGGTTGCCGAAGGCTACTCCAACCGCAGCATTTCCGAAGTTCTCGGCATCAGCGAGAACACGGTGAAGACCCACATCAAGCAGATATTCAAACAGTTGAGCGTCACCCGCCGCACCGCCTGCGTCAGCAAGGCGCGCGCCATGGGTCTCATCGATTGAACGCGGCCGCACTGCTGGTCTCGCAGAGAACGCGGCAGAGAAGCGTCGGCTCGACCGGCTTGTGCAGAATGCGCACGCTTCCCGTCGCGCCACCGGACATGTCCGCCGAAATGTCGCCGGTCATCATCACCGCGGCGATCTCGTCGTTCAGTTCGTCGCGTATCCGTTCGATCACCTGCATCCCCGTTTCGCCGGCGCCGAGACGCTGGTCGACGATCAGCACGTTCGGCATGACGTCCATGCGGTCGAGAAGCCGCACGGCATCGTCGCCCGATTCCGCCGCATAGACCTGGCAGCCCCAGCTCGACAGCACGGTCGACATGCCGTTTCGGATCGCGTCCTCGTCGTCGACAATGAGAGCGCAGATATGATCGACACGCGGGTCCGGCAGCGGCTGCTCCGGCATTTTTTCGTTTGCGTTTTGTAACACGACGGCGCCCGGCAACGTCAGAACGAAGCTTGTTCCCTTTCCGGACTCGGATGTCAGCACCGTCTCGATGTCGAGCATCGCGGTGAGACGGCGCACGATCGAAAGACCAAGTCCGAGCCCTTTTTCGCGGTTGCGTTCGCGGTTGCCGAGCTGCACATATTCCTGAAACACCGCCTGCTGCTGTCCGGCGGGGATACCGATACCGGTATCGGCGATTTTCACTTTCGCCTGCTGGCCGTCTGGCTGCACCGCCAGCGTCACCGTGCCGCCCGCATCGGTGAACTTAATCGCATTGGACAGGAGGTTGCGCAGGACTCGCCCGAATAGCATCGGATCGGTCCGCGCTGCCGTCGGCACGACATCGATGTCGAGGCGCACGCCCTTGCTCTCTGCCACGGCCGAAAACTCGTCGGCGATCCGTCGCGCCAGCGCCGCCATGTCGACATGACGGAAATCGGCAACGATGGCGCCGGCATCGAGCCGCGATATGTCGAGCAACCCGTCGAGCAGACTGCCGAGCCCGCGCCAGCTCGCCTCGATCTTGTCGAGAAGCTCGATCTGCGCTGCATCTTGCGTTCGCTCGCGCAAGGCGGCCAGGAAGAAGCCCTGGGCGTGCAGCGGCTGGGCGAGGTCGTGACTGGTCGCGGCCAGAAACCGCGTCTTTTCCTCGCTCGCCTTTTGCAGCGCTTCGTGTTGCCGCGACAGCGTTTCCATCAGGCGCCGATTGTGTTCGACGGCGATGGCGTCGCGCGTCGCGATCTCGACCCGCGCCGAGGCCGACATGAAGAAGACATAGGCGAATAGCGTGCCGATGCCGACGGCGCTGAGCGGCCAATCGGCAGCAAAGGAAATCCACCCCGCATAGGGCAGCAGCGCGCAGGACGCCAGTGCCACATAGGAGCGGCGATAGGCCGATTGGGGGGAGATGCCGCCCAGCGTCAGGCTGAGCAGCATGATGCCGGTCGAATAGATGCTGATGTCGGCGCCGGGATCGGCAAGCCACGCCGCACCGAGGCCCCAGACGAGCCCGGTCGCCGCCGCTGTCGCCGTATGCCAGAAGAGATAGTTGCGCGCATTGGCCAGGGAGAGGCCGCGCTTCTCATAGAGTGCGGGCAGAAGCAGCGTAAGGCCGATCATCGCCGTCGCCCCCGCCGCCCAGATAGCGATATCGAGGAGAGGCGCCATGAAGGTCAGAATGACGGCATAGAGCGAAAGCAGCATGAAGACCGCCAGCGCTGAACTCCACGCCCGCCCCTTCAGCAGCTCCGCCCGGCTGAGATCCAGTACCTCCGGCGAAAGCCGCATCGCCTCGATATTGACCGTCTGCAATTCCCGCCCCCCTCGCTGCCCGCGCAACCATGCGCCGCCGCGGCCCGGAATGGCAACAGCTCCCCCTTTCCGCCACGCGGAATCCGCCCGCAAACCTGTCGACAAACCCGCCGCGCTGTCCGACCATCGCGAAAACCCTCAAGGGAGACCCCGCATGGCCGATCTTCTGGCGACATCCGCGCGCTACATCGACAACGACATTTACGAAGGCGCCGGCCTCGTCAACCGGCCGACCACCGAGCTATCGGAAATCGCGCCGGGCATCGCGCTGATCGAGGCCTTCTCCCATGTCGTCGCCTTCCGCAGCGGCGACGGCCTGGTGCTGTTCGACACCAGCCTCGAAGCCTTCGGCCAGGGCGTGCTGAAATCGCTGCGCGGCTGGACGAAGGAACCGGTCTCCCATATCTGCTACACGCATGGCCATGCCGATCATGTCGGCGGCACCGGCGCCTTTCTCTGCGAGGCTTGCGACAATGGCGCGCGCCGTCCGCAGATTCTCGCCCATGAAAATGTCAGCCCGCGCTTCCGCCGCTACGAGCTGACCAATGGCTACAACTTCACCATCAACGCGCGGCAATTCGCGCCGGCCACCGAATTGCGCATGGGCGGGCAGGGCAGGCCGGGCCCCCGCCGCTTCGGCCCCGATCCCTGGGTCGAGCCCGACACGACCTTCCGGGAACGGATGGAATTCCGCGCGGGCGACACCCGCTTCGAGCTTTTTCACGCCATCGGCGAGACCGACGATCATCTCTGGGCCTGGGTGCCCGAACACAAGGCGATCTGCTCGGGCGATTTCGTCACCTGGGTTTTCCCCAATGCCGGCAATCCGCAGAAGGTCCAGCGCTATCCGCTCGAATGGGCCAAGGCCCTGCGTGAAATGGCCGCGCGCGAGCCGGAGCTGCTGCTGCCGGCCCACGGCCTCCCCATCGCCGGCAAGGCCCGCATCGCCGGCGTCCTCGACACGATTGCCTCGGCGCTTGAGTTCCTCGTTTCCCGCGCCCTCGACATGATGAATGCGGGCGCCCGCCTCGACGACATCGTTCATGGCGTCCGCCTGCCCGCGCACTACATGGACAAGCCCTACCTGAAGCCCGTCTATGACGAGCCGGAATTCATCCTGCACAATATCTGGCGGCTTTATGGCGGTTGGTACGACGGCAACCCGGCCAACCTGAAGCCGGCGCCCGATGCGGCCCTGGCCCGCGAACTCGCCGCGCTCGCCGGCGGTGTCGGCAAATTAATTCAGCGTGCGGAGGAGTTGTCGGCCAGCGGCGCCGAGGCCGACCTGCGCCTCGCCTGCCACCTGGTCGAGGCCGCGGCGCTGGCCGAACCCGACAACCGCGACGCCCATGCCGCCCGCGCCCGCGTCTATGGCGCCCGACGCAAATCCGAACTCTCGCTGATGTCGAAAGGCATCTACGGCTGGGCCGAACGCGAGTCGGCGAAGAAGGCGGGGTAGAACGACGTTTGATGGTGTGTCTTCGCTTCTCTTCCCACCCTCCCCTCGGGGAGGGTCAAACGGGCGAAGCCCGTTTGGGGCGGGGGCGTGGCGCGCGATTCGCCCCACCCCGGGGACAAGTTTTTCCGAAAAAACTTTCCCCCCGGGGATAAGTGTAGTTATCCCCCGGGGATAAGTGCATTTGTGACAGTTTCGTGACAGAGGGGGGGTCCGCTGTCGTTTTCGCTGTCACAATCGCTGTCGCAAATGCCCTTCCGGACCCTCAGCCGACCCGGTCGAGCACCCGTTTGAAGCGCGCGAAAATCTCGTCGATCTGGTCGGCCTCGACGATCAGCGGCGGCGAGAAGGCGATACTGTCGCCCGAGACGCGCACCATCATGTTCTCCGCGTGGAAGGCTGCGCGCATCGCGTCGAAGCCGCGCTTGCCGGGCAACCCGTCGACCGGCGCAAGATCGACGGCCGCCGCAAGTCCGATGGTGCGGATGTCGAGCAGCAGCGCATGACCCTTCAGCGCCATCGCCGCCTGCGCGAAATGCGCTTCGAGTTTCTTCGCCCGTTCGAACAAGCCTTCGTCGCGATAGAGATCGAGCGTCGCGAGCGCCGCCGCAGCGGCCAGCGGATGACCGGAATAAGTGTAGCCGTGAAACAGATCGATCGCGTGATCGGGTCCGGTCTGGAACGCCTCGTAGATGCGGTTGTGCACCACCGCGCCGCCCATCGGCACCGTGCCGGACGTGATGCCTTTCGCAAACGTCATGATGTCGGGCGCGACGCCGAAACGTTCGGCCGCGGTCGCGTGGCCGAGCCGTCCGAAGCCGGTGATGACTTCGTCGAAGATCAGCAGGATGCCATGCTTGTCGCAGAGATCGCGCAACCGCTTGAGATAGCCTTTCGGCGGCGGCAGCACGCCGGTCGAGCCCGCCATCGGTTCGACGATGACCGCGGCGATGGTCGAGGCGTCATGCAGCTCGACCAGCCGCTGCAATTCATCGGCCAGATGCGCGCCCCATTCCGGTTCGCCCACCGTGAAGGCCTGCTCGGCGCGGTTGTAGGTATGCGGCAGATGATCGGTGCCCGAAAGCAGCGGCCCGTAGAACTTGCGGTTGGCCACCATGCCGCCGACCGAAATGCCGCCGAAGCCGACGCCGTGATAGCCGCGCTCGCGGCCGATCAGGCGCGTGCGCGTGCCTTCGCCATTGGCGCGGTGATAGGCGATGGCGATCTTGAGCGCCGTGTCGGCGGCTTCCGATCCCGAATTGCAGAAGAACACATGATCGAGGTCAGCCGGCGTCAGCGCCGCGATCCGGCTCGCCAGTTCGAAGACCTTGGGATGGGCGAACTGGAACGACGGCGCGAAGTCGAGCTCGCCGGCCTGTTCCTGGATCGCCTTGACGATCGGTTCCCGGCAATGCCCGGCATTGGAACACCACAGCCCCGCCGTCGCGTCCAGCACCGCCGTCCCGTCCGGCTTGTAGTAATGCATGTCCTTGGCCCGGGCGATCAGCCGCGGCTCCTTCTTGAACTGCCGGTTGGGCGTGAAGGGCAGCCAGAAGGCTTCGAGATCGTTCGGTGTCATCGTGGTCATCCGTCGGCACTCCGGGCGCGCGGCGTCACCGCCTGGCGCGATTGTGATAATCGACAATTGAAAGTCTACAGCCATTCGAAAGCAAGCAGGCTTTGCGTGACTCTTTTAAAGCCGTTGAGTATTCTAAACAAATGACGGGGGACTTCCGACGCGCCCACAGCTCCGCCCCGCCCGCGGAGCCGCCTGAGGGGGAACAGAAAGGGCCGGATGTCGGCACGCGCCTGCGCGAGCTGCGCAAGATGCACGGCCTCTCGCAGCGCGAACTGGCCAAGCGCGCCGGCGTCACCAACGGCACCATCTCGCTGATCGAGAAGAACCGCATCAGCCCCTCGGTCGGCTCGCTGAAAAAGGTGCTCGACGGCTTCCCGATCTCGATCGCCGATTTCCTGACACTGGAACTGAAGCCGCGCAAGAAGGTCTTCTATCAGGCGAAGGAACTGCGCGAGATCGCCAATGGTGCCGTCAGCTTCCGTCTCGTCGGCCGCGACACGCGCGGCCGCGCCATCCAGATGATGCATGAACGCTATGCGCCGGGCGCCGACACCGGCGACGAAATGCTGTCGCATACCGGCGAGGAATGCGGCATCGTCGTGTCAGGCGTGCTCGAACTGACGGTGGGCGGCGAGGTCCGGCGCATGGTCGCGGGCGATGCTTACTATTTCGACTCGCGCCTGCCGCACCGCTTCCGCAATCCCGGCACCGTCGATTGTGTCATCGTCTCGGCCTGCACGCCGCCAAGCTTCTGAGTTTCTCCATGCCCGCAGCCGCCAGTCTCGAAACGCTTCTCGCCCGCCCCGGCATCATCGTCGCGCCCGGCGCCTATGATGCGCTCTCGGCGCGGCTTGCCGCGAAGGCCGGCGCGCAAACGGTCTACATGACAGGCTTCGGCGTTTCGGGCGCAAGCTTCGGCCTGCCCGATATCGGCCTGGTGAGTGCCGCCGAAATGGCGGAGCGCGTGCGCGCGATTGCAGGCGCCGCCGCACCGGTGCCGCTGATTGCCGATGGCGACAACGGCCATGGCGGGCCCTTGAACGCGGCGCGGCTGACACGCGCCTATGAAGCGGCGGGTGCGCAATGCATCCAGCTTGAGGATCAGGTTTCCCCGAAACGCTGCGGCCATATGGAAGGCAAGGAAGTGGTGCCGCTCGCGGAAGCGGCGGCGAAAATCCGCGCGGCGGCGGAAGCGCGGGAGAGCCGCGACTTCAAGGTGATGGCGCGCACCGATGCCCGCGCGACGCATGATCTCGACGAGGCGCTGAGGCGCGGAGAAGCTTTCGTGGAGGCCGGCGCCGACATTCTCTTCATCGAGGCGCCGCGCGACGAGGCGGAGCTCCAGAAAGTCGCGGAGACGTTCAAGGGCGTGCCGCTGGTCGCCAATATGGTCGAGGACGGCAAGACACCCTATCTCGGCGCGAAGGCTTTGCAGGAGTTGGGATTCAGGATCGCGCTCTTCCCTGTGTCGGCGCTGCTCGCCGTGACCGCGCGGCTCGAAAGCGTCTATGAGACGCTGCTGAATGGCGAGGGCTTGCCGGCCGGCGAGGCGCGCGTCAGTTTCCAGCGCTACAATGACCTGATCGGGCTGCCGGAAATGCTGGCCGACGCGGCGGCCATAACGAAAAAGACGGAAAACTGATGCCGAGCTGGTCGAACATCCTGAAGCGCATCGCCGCGGGCGAGATGGAAAAGGCGCCGCCCCATGTCGCGGCGCTGAAGCTTTATGCCGGGAAACTCACCGTCATCGAGCCCGGCCGCATCCGCTACGACTGGCCGGTCGATCCGTCCTTCCTCAATCCGGTGGCCGTCTTCGGCGGCTATCTGGCGACGCTGGCCGACCAGACCTGCTCCTTCGCGCTGATGACCATGCTGGAGGACGACCGGAATTTCACGACCAGCGACCTGCAGATGCATTTCTTCCGTCCGGTGACGGAAGGCGTGCTCGCCTGCGAAGGCCATGTGCTGAACGTCTCGAAGACGCAGGCCTATGTGGAAGCCACATTCACCAATGGCGATGGCAAACTGGCACTGAAGGCGCGGGCAGTGGAGCGCATCATTCCGGCGTGACGCCGGTCCACTTCCGGATGATTCCCTGCGACGCACCGATCGCCTCGAGCCTTCCGAGCCAGTCGTCGACGCGCGCCTTCCATTGCGCGTCCTGCGGCAGCAGATAGGCTTTCTCGGCGCGCGTGAAGGGCTTGTCGGGATTGATCGCGCAAAGTTCGGGATGCTCGCGCGCCATGATCCGCGTTTCGATGGCGTCGGTCATCATCACGTCGGCGCGGCCTTCGACAATTTCCTCGAAGATCGTCGCATTGTCCTTGTGGAGCACCAGCGTCGCGCGGGAAATGCTGGCGCGGGCAAATTGCTCGTTGGTGCCGCCCGGATTGACGATCACGGTCACGCCTTCACGGTCGATCTGCGCCAGTGTCTGAAACCGCTCCTTGTCCGCGCAGCGCGCGATCGGCGCCTTGCCGTCGGCGAGGATCGGGTCGGAAAAGAGCGCGACCCGGGCGCGTTCCGCCGTGATCGAAATGCCGCCCATCGCGATGTCGAACTTCCCGGCCGCGAGATCCTCCATCAATGTCGGCCAGCTGGTCCGCACGAAGACGAGCTTGGCATCGAGATCGCCGGCCAGCGATTCGGCCATGTCGACATCGAGCCCCTCGAAATGGCCTGCAGGCTCTTCCCAGGAAAAGGGCTTGTAGTCGCCAGTAACGCCGACCCGGACGGTGCCCGTGGCCTCGATGCGGGCAAGCGTGTCCGCCGCCGCGGGGATGAGGCCGAGGAAGAAGGTGAGGACCGAAAGGGCAAGGAGGCGGGGGAAGGCGTTCATGGGCCGGAACTATAGGGGGGTCGGCGGCGCCCCGAAACCCCCGCTTTACTGGACTGTCAGGAGACCGGCTGCTAGAAACCCGTCCATGAGCACGCCCGATTTTCACGGGGTCCGCCCCGGCATAACAGCGCGAATTACAGGCCCGGCCGGCCGCTGAGGAACCATGAAGGTTCCGCGCGGCACGAGCCGGGTGTCTCTGTCTGAAGATCGCGCAACCCCTTTATCCGGGACCATTCATGTCCACCGAAGAAAACCCCACCGGCCGCGACTATCGCGACACGCTGTTTCTGCCCACGACCGATTTTCCGATGAAGGCGGGCCTGCCCGTCCGCGAGCCCGAATGGCTGGCGCGCTGGGAGAAGCTCGGTCTTTATGAGCGTCTGCGCAAGGAAGCGAAAGGCCGCGAGACCTTCGTGCTGCATGACGGCCCGCCCTATGCCAATGGCGACATCCATATCGGCCATGCGCTGAACAAGATCCTGAAGGACGTCGTTGTCCGCTCGCAGCAGATGATGGGCAAGGACGCGGCCTATGTTCCGGGCTGGGACTGTCACGGTCTCCCCATTGAATGGAAGATCGAGGAGAAGTACCGCAAGAAGGGCAAGAACAAGGACGAGGTACCGCCGCTCGAATTTCGCCGCGAATGCCGCGAATTCGCGCAACACTGGGTCGATGTGCAGCGCGAGCAGTTCAAGCGCCTCGGCGTTTCCGGCGAGTGGGACAATCCCTACCTCACCATGTCCTTCGACGCCGAAGCGAAGATCGTCGAGGAATTCCAGAAGTTCCTGATGAACGGTTCGCTTTATCGCGGCTCGAAGCCGGTCATGTGGTCGGTGGTCGAAAAGACCGCGCTGGCCGAAGCCGAGGTCGAGTATCACGATCACACCAGCCACACGATCTGGGTGAAGTTTCCGGTGGTGAAGGGCGCTGCGCTTGAAGGTGCATCCATCGTCATCTGGACGACGACGCCCTGGACGATCCCGGCCAACCGCGCGATCTCCTACTCGCCGAAGATCGCTTATGGCCTCTATGAAGTTGCGGGCGAGAAGCTGGTGCTGGCCGATGCGCTGGCCGAACAGGTGAAGAAGGACGCGAAGATCGAGGCATGGACGCGCCTGGCGGACGTGACCGACGGCGATCTGCGTGGTGTCATCTGCGCGCATCCCTTCCGCGGACAGGGCTACGATTTCGATGTGCCGTTGCTGGCCGGCGATCATGTGACCGAAGAGGCCGGCACCGGCTTCGTCCACACCGCGCCCGGCCATGGCCAGGACGACTACATGATCTGGGTCGAGAATTTCGGCTCAAAGGATATTCCCGAAACGGTCAACGAGGAAGGCGGCTACTATGATCACGTGCCGCTCTTTGCCGGCAAGTTCGTCCTGACCCGGCAGGGCAAGGAAGGCAACGCCAATGCCGCCGTGATCGAGGAACTCGAAAAGGCGGGCGCGCTGCTCGCCCATGGCAAGGTCACGCATTCCTATCCGCATTCATGGCGCTCCAAGGCGCCGCTGATCTTCCGCAACACGCCGCAATGGTTCGTCTCGATGGACGCGAAGATCGAAGCGGCGGGCGGCAAGCCTTTCCGTCAGGTCGCGCTTGAGGAGATCGAGAAAGTGCGCTGGGTGCCGGCGCGCAACCGCAACCGCATCTATTCGATGGTGGAAGGAAGGCCCGACTGGGTGCTGTCGCGCCAGCGCGCCTGGGGCGTGCCGCTGACGCTCTTCGTCAAAAAGTCAGACGGCTCGCTGCTGCGCGACGAAAAGGTCAATGCCCGCATCGTCGAGGCAGTGGCAAAGGAAGGTGCCGACGCCTGGTTCGAGCATCCGGCAAGTGATTTTCTGGGAAGCGAATACAGCGCCGACGACTACGAGCGTGTGACCGACATTCTCGATGTCTGGTTCGATTCAGGCTCGACGCATGCTTTCGTGCTCGAAGCGCGCGGGATGCCGTCGCCCGCCGATCTTTATCTCGAAGGCTCCGACCAGCATCGCGGCTGGTTCCAGTCCTCCCTGCTCGAAAGCTGCGCCACGCGCGGCCGCGCGCCTTACAGGCAGGTTCTGACGCATGGCATGACCCTGACCGACAAGGGTCTGAAAATGTCGAAGTCGCTCGGCAATGCGATCGAGCCCGAGGCGATCGTCAAGCAGAACGGCGCCGACATCCTGCGCCTCTGGGTTGCCTCGACCGACTACTGGGAAGACCACAGCATCGGCAACGAAATCGTCAAATCGAATGTCGAGGCCTACAGGAAGCTGCGCAATACTTTCCGCTACCTGCTTGGCAATCTCGCCGGCTTTTCGGATCAGGAACGCGTCGCCGTCGCCGACATGCCGGAACTCGAACGCTCGATCCTGCATCGCCTGAGCGAACTCGACGAGATCGTGCGTCGCTCCTATCTCGATTACGATTTCAAGCGCGTGACGCATACGCTGTCGAACTTCATGAATGTCGATCTTTCGGCTTTCTATTTCGACATCCGCAAGGACACGCTTTATTGCGATGCACCGTCGAGCCTGCGCCGCCGCGCCTGCCGCACGGTGCTCGATGAGCTGTTCTCCTGTCTCACCGCGTGGCTGGCGCCGGTGCTCTGCTTCACGGCCGAGGAGGTCTGGCTGTCGCGGTTCCCGGCCGATGACGCGTCGGTGCATCTGCGCATCTTTCCGGAAATTCCGGCCGCATGGCGCGACGAGGCGCTGGCCGAGAAGTGGCGCGAGATCCGCGAACTGCGCCGCGTCGTCACCGGCGCGCTCGAAGTCGAGCGCCGCGAAAAGCGCATCGGGGCGAGCCTCGAGGCCGCGCCCGAGGTCTATGTCTCGGACGTCGATCTGCTGGCGGCGATGAAGGGCGTCGATCTTGCCGAATTGACGATCGTCAGCCAGGCGACGCTGATCGAAGGCGAGGGGCCGGCCACGGCCTTCCGCCTCGACGATGTGCGCGGCGTGGCCGTGGTGCCGAAACGGGCCGAGGGCCGCAAATGCGCCCGCTCCTGGCGGGTCCTGCCCGAGGTCGGTTCCGATCCCGAATTCCCGGATCTGAGCCTGCGCGACGCGGCGGCCGTCCGCGAGTATGACGCGCAGCACAAAGGGGCATGATGCGATGGCGCACCTGACGCGCGAAACCTTCTGGGGTCCCCTGTCGCTGCTTGGCTTCGCGGTCGCCATTGCCGGCTTTCTGGTCGACCGCCTGCACAAATGGTGGATGCTCGACATCTATGAAATCGGCCTGCGGGGCCGTGTCGAGGTGACGCCCTTTTTCGATCTGGTGATGGCGTGGAACAAGGGTGTCAGCTACGGGCTGTTCCAGGCCGAGACCTCGCTTGGCGTCCTGATCCTTGTGTCCTTCGCGCTGGCCGTCACCTTCGGTCTCGGCCTCTGGCTGGCGCGGGCCGAACACCGGGCGATTGCGGTGGCCATCGGTCTGATCATCGGTGGCGCGGTCGGCAATGTGTATGACCGCATCGCCTATGGCGCCGTGGCGGACTTTTTTAGTTTTCACGCCTTCGGATTTTACTGGTATATCTTCAATATTGCCGACATCTGGATCGCTCTGGGCGTGATGCTGATCCTCCTGGATTCGGTCTGGCCGGGTGCCTTTGGCCCGGGGAAAAATGGCGGAAAAGCGGACGGCACGCCCGGTTGAGCGGGGCGCCATCGCGAAGGAGTTGAGCGACGTGATCATCGAACCGAAGAACCTCCGCGGCGCCGGCCTTGTGGCCGTGCTGTCACTTTCGTTGACGGCCTGCGGTGGCGGCAGCCTCAGCGATACGCTGGGTTATGGCAAATCCGCGCCGGACGAATTCACGATCGTCACCAAGGCGCCGCTGGTCATGCCGCCGGATTTCTCGCTGCGTCCGCCGCAGCCCGGTGCACCGCGTCCGCAGGAAATGCAGCCCTCGGCCGGCGCGCAGCGCGCCCTGACCGGCGATGTCGAAACCGTCGATACCGGCGCGTCGGGCATGACCGACGGCGAGCGGGTGCTGCTGGCCAATACCGGCGCCGATGCAGCCGATCCGCGCATCCGTCAGGTGGTCAACACCGAAACGCGCTCGCTGGTCGAACAGGACAAGACTTTCGTCGATGATGTGATTTTCTGGCGCAAGCCGGGCACGCCGCCCGATGAGCGCCTGGTCGATCCCCGTGCGGAGTCCCAGCGCATTCAGCAGAACGAAGCCGAGGGCAAACCCGTGACGGAAGGCGAAACGCCCAGCGTGACGCCCAAGAAAGAAGGCTGGTTCTCCGGCATTTTCTGAACGAGCGGCACGCCGCGCCGCTTTGGGGGCTGGTGCCGTGACGCCCGGCCTTTTGGAGTGAAGTGTTGCCCCGTTCCCGATTTCTCGCGCCGCGCGTCCTTGGTCCCGCTCTTGCCCTTGTCCTGATTGCAGCGTTCGCGGCGGCATGGTTCTGGCGCGACGGCGACGGTGCCGTATCGAGCGCCTTGCAGAGCTTCCGTCTTGCCAACGGCATGGAGGTTCTGGCGATCCCCGATCATCGCGCGCCGGTCGTGACCCACATGGTCTGGTATCGCGTCGGCGCCGCCGACGAAACGCCCGGAAAGACGGGACTCGCCCATTTCCTCGAACATCTGATGTTCAAGGGCACGGCGGAGATCGCGCCCGGGCAGTTTTCGCGCATCGTTTCCCGCAATGGCGGCCAGGACAACGCTTTCACACACTACGACTTCACCGCCTATTTCCAGGTCATTGCAAAGGACCGTCTGCCGCTCGTCATGGAGATGGAAGCAGACCGCATGATCAATCTGGAACTCACCGACGCCGAGGTTCTGCCGGAACGAGACGTCGTGATGGAAGAACAGCGGACGCGAGTCGAGAACAGTCCGATGTCGCTGCTGCAGGCCGAAATGAACGCGGCGCTTTACGGCGATCATCCCTATGGCCGCGACATCATCGGCCACAAGGAGGAGATCGACGTGCTGACGACCGACGACGCGCTCGACTTCTACAACCGGTTCTATACGCCCAACAACGCAACGCTGATCGTCGCAGGCGATATCTCGCTGGACGAATTGCGGCCGCTGGCCGAGAAATATTATGGATCCATCGCGCAGCGTGCGCCGACCTTCGAGCGGGCGCGTGTCCCGGTGATCTGGCCGGCGGAGGATCGCCGCATCGTCCGGCGCGACGACCGCGTGCAGCAACCGACCTGGCTACGGTTCTATCCGGCACCCGACTACAGCAACGCCGGCGCGCGCGAAGGCGCCGCTTTCGATGTGCTGGCGGAACTGCTGGGCGGTGGGCAGACCAGCCGCCTCTACCGCAATCTGGTCGTGACACAGGAAATCGCGGCCAGCGTCGGCGCCTGGTATGAAGGCAGCCGGCTCGATGCCGGCAAGTTCGGCCTTTACGCGCTGCCGCATGTCGGCGGCTCGCTTGCCGAGCTCGAAAAGGCCATCGACACCGAAATCGGGCTTCTTCTTGCAGACGGCGTAAGCGAGGAGGAACTGGCGCGCGCGAAAACCGTCATCGCTGCCAGCGCCATCTATGCGCGCGACAGCCAGCGCAGCATGGCCTATGCCTATGGCGAGGGCCTGATGACCGGCCTGTCGATGGCCGACATTCATGAATGGCCCGATCGCATTCGCGCCGTCACCGCCGACGACGTGCTCGACGCAGCGCGGGCGTTGCTCGCCGGCGTTGCCGTCACCGGCGAATTGCTGCCGGGAGAGGGGACATGAGCGCCCGCGCGCCGTTCGGCGCCCTGCTGCTGCTCGTCCTTTTCTGCCTCGCAACACCGGTTTCCGCCTTTGAGATCGAGCGGGTGATCAGCCCCGGCGGCATCGAGGCCTGGCTTGTCGAGGAACGCACAGTCCCCGTCATCGTCATGGAGGCTGCCTGGGAAGGCGGCACCGCGACCGATACGGCCGAAAAGGCCGGAACGGCCAACATGGCCGCGTCGCTGCTGGGTGAAGGCGCCGGCGATTTGCCGTCGCAGGCCTTTCAGGCACGCCTCGACGATATCGCGGCGCAAATGTCCTTTTCCGTCGATGATGATTATTTCAATGCATCGCTGAAAACCCTGGCGGAAGCACGTGACGAGGCGTTTGAACTCTTCGCGCTGGCGATTTCCGATCCGCGCTTCGACGACGATGCGGTCGAACGCCTGCGCGCCCAGCTTGGCGTGGCGGTGGCGCGCAACCGGCAGTCGCCGGAATGGCTGGCGGCGGATGCCTGGTATCGCGCGGCACTGGGCGATCACCCCTATGCGCTGAACAGGCAGGGCACACCCGAGTCGCTGCCACGCATTTCGCGCGACGACCTGTCCGGCTATGTGAAAAATGTGCTGGCACGGGACAATCTGAAAATCGCCGTCGTTGGTCCGATATCGGCCGACGAACTCGGCATGCTTCTGGACAGGACCTTCGGTGCCTTGCCTGCGGAAGCCGGATTGCCGGAGATTCCCGCGGTCGAGATCGCAACGGGCGCGCAGACCATTGTCATCGAGCGCGATTTTCCACAGAGCGTTGTCATTTTCGGCGCGCAGGGCCTGGCGCGGGACGATCCGGATTTCATTCCCGCCTTCATGATGAATCATATTCTTGGCGGCGGCGGTTTCTCCTCGCGTCTGATGGAAGAAGTCCGCGAAAAGCGCGGTCTGGCCTATTCGGTCGGCACATCGCTTTCGCCGCGGCGGAACGCGGCCATGATCATTGGTCAGGTGGCGACACGCAATGAACGTGTCGGCCAGTCGCTGTCGATTATTCGCGACGAGTTGCGGCGCATGGCGGAGGCGGGTGTCTCGGCCGACGAACTGGCCGACGCCAGAACCTTTCTCACCGGCTCCTATCCGCTGCGCTTCACGTCGAACAGTTCCATCGCCAACCAGCTCATCGGCATTCAGATCGAGAATCTGGGCATCGACTATGTCGACCGCCGCAACGGCCTGATCGAGGCCGTGACGCAGGACGACATTGCGCGCGTTGCCCGCCGCCTGCTGCGGGCGGACGATCTGGTGGTCACGATCGTCGGGCGTCCCAATCTCGCCCCGGCGCCGGAAGGCCTGCCCGAAACCGGTGACATGGCGCCGGTCGCCGCGCCCGGCCGGCAGCACTGACGGGTCGCAAGGCGGCGGCGAATTTCTGGCTGGCGGCGCGGCTTCTTGTTAGGCTTTTCATTGCTGCGCCGATTCCGGCATATCCCGGTCCCGAATGGAAAATACCGCATGGCCGCCGCGCCCTATCTACAGTCGATCGATGCCTGTTTCAGCGATGCGATAGGCGAGGGCGGTCTCGGTCGCGCCGGCTACGAGGCGGGCCTGGAGCGCGCGGAGGCCGCGCTCGAAAGACTTCGCCGCGCGCATGATGACGGGTCGTTGCCGGTGCTGCGTGTGCCGGCACGCCGCGATGATTTTCCTGCCATCGAATCCGTCGCCGCGAAGCTGCTCGACAACACGACCGATCTCTTCATCTTCGGCATCGGTGGATCGGCGCTTGGCGCCCAGGCACTGGCGCAACTGACCGGCTGGGGAACCCAGGCCCATGTCCAGAAGGGCCTCCGTATCCATGTGCCCGACAATCTCGATGCGGCAACCATGGAAGCGGCACTGTCGAATGCCGATTTGCGCACCACGCGCTTTCTGGTCGTGTCCAAATCCGGGGGCACTGTCGAACCCGCCATCCAGACGCTGGCAGCGATGAGCGCCATCGAAAGGGCGGGCGGCGGCAAATACATGAAGCATCATTTCGCGGTGCTGACCGAGCCGGCAAGGAACGGAAAGCCCAATCCGATGCGTGCGCTGGCCGAGGCGCAGGGCTTCCCGACGATCGATCACGATCCCGGGGTGGGCGGCCGCTATGCGGTGCTGACCAGTGTCGGCTTGCTGCCGGCTTGTCTGATGGGTCTGGATATGGCGGCAATTCGCGAAGGTGCGGCATCGGTTCTGGCGCCGGTCCTTGCCGGCGCACCGGCAAGGGACGTGGCGCCGGCCGTCGGTGCCGCCCTCTCGCTCGCGCTGGCGCAGGAGAAGGGTGCGAACATCTCGGTACTCATGGCCTATGCCGACCGGCTTGAACGGTTCCTGTCCTGGCACTGCCAGCTCTGGGCTGAAAGCCTCGGCAAGAACGGCAAGGGCACGACACCGGTCAAGGCACTGGGCCCTGTCGATCAGCACAGCCAGTTGCAGCTCTGGCTCGACGGTCCGCGCGACAAGATGTTCACGGTCTTCATGACCGAAACCAGGGGCAAGGGTCCGGCGGCCGGCGCGACCGTCGCCGAAGGCACGGACTTTGCCTTTCTGGGTGGCCGCACCGTGGGCGACCTCGTCGATGCCGAGCAGCGGGCAACGGCCGACACGCTGGCGAAGAACGGACGGCCGGTGCGAACCTTTCATCTCCCGGCGCTCGACGAACGCACGCTGGGCGCCCTGTTCATGCATTTCATGCTCGAAACGATGATTGCCGGCGACATGCTGGGCGTCGATCCTTTCGACCAGCCGGCGGTCGAGGAAGGCAAGGTCCTGGCGCGCCGGTATCTGGCAGAGGGGAGCGTCTGACGCCGGCATGACCCGTATCCGCCGCCTCAGCGAAGGAACGATCAACCGCATCGCCGCCGGCGAAGTGGTCGAGCGCCCGGCCAGCGCCGTCAAGGAACTGGTCGAGAACGCGCTTGATGCCGGTGCCCGCCATGTCGATATCGTGATCGACGGCGGCGGCCGCGACCTGATCCGGATTGCCGACGACGGCCTCGGCATGAGTGCTGCCGAACTGGCGCTGGCCATCGAACGTCACGCGACATCGAAGCTCGGCGTCGATGGCGAAGGCCGCGAGGATCTGCACAACATAGAGACACTCGGCTTCCGTGGCGAGGCGCTGCCCTCGATCGGTGCGGTCGCCCGCCTGGCGATCGTCAGCCGCCCGCGCGACGGAGCCGATGCCCACCGCATTGCGGTTGAGGGCGGTCATGTCGGGGCGGTCGAGCCGGCGTCGGGCAGGCACGGCACGACGGTCGAGGTGCGCGATCTTTTCTATGCGACACCGGCGCGTCTCAAGTTTCTGAAAAGCGAACGGGCCGAAACGCTGGCCGTGTCGGATGTTGTGAAGCGTATCGCCATGGCCAATGCCGAAACCGGTTTCACCCTGACAAGCGGCGGCCGCACCTTGTTGCGGCTCGATCCGGAACTGCCGGGCGCGAGCGGCCGTCTGGCGCGGCTTGGCGCGATCATGGGGCGCGAATTCGCCGAGAATGCGCTGTCCATCGATGCCCTGCGCGAGGGTGTCGCCCTGTCGGGTTTCGCCGGCCTGCCCACCTATAATCGCGGCACGGCCCAGATGCAGTTCCTTTTCGTCAATGGCCGCCCTGTGCGCGACAAGCTGATCGTTGGGGCGGTGCGCGGTGCCTATGCCGATTTCCTGGCCCGCGACCGACATCCGGCGGTGGCACTCTTCGTCGATATCGATCCGGTTGACGTCGATGTGAACGTGCATCCGGCCAAGGCCGAGGTGCGGTTTCGCGATGCGGGCCTGGTGCGCGGGCTGATCGTCGGTGCATTGAAGCGTGCGCTGGCGGAGGCAGGGCACCGGGCTTCGACCACCGTGGCGGGCGCTGCACTTGGCGCGCTGCGTCCCGGCGCCGCCATGCACGCCGCGCCGTATCAGGCGCCGTCGTCCGGCTTCGCCGAACCGCGTGGCGACTGGCAGGGCGCCTTCGCCGGTCTCGGCGGTCACGGCGCGCGTGTCGATTCCGCAGCCGATGAAGATGTGCATGTCGGAACGCAGACCGATGTCGGCCGTCCGCTCGGTGTCGCCCGGGGCCAGCTCCACGAAACCTATGTTGTTGCCCAGACCGCAGATGGCATCGTCATCGTCGATCAGCATGCCGCCCATGAGCGGCTGGTCTATGAACGCATGAAGAAGGCGATGGAGGCACGCGGCGTCGCGCGTCAGCTGCTGCTGATCCCCGAAGTCGTCGATCTCGACGAGGCGGAGGCCGCGCGGCTGGTGGCGCGCGCGCCGGAACTCGCCGAACTGGGCTTCATCCTCGAACCCTTCGGCGCGGGCGCCGTTATCGTGCGCGAGGTGCCGGCGATCTTCGGCAAGCTGGATGTGGCGGGGCTGGTTCGCGATCTGGCCGACGATCTTGCCGAACTCGACGAAGCGCTGTCGCTGAAGGAAAGGCTTGAGGACGTCTGCAGCACCATAGCCTGTCACGGCTCGGTGCGCGCCGGACGCCGCCTGACGGCCGACGAGATGAATGCGCTGCTGCGCGAAATGGAAGCGACGCCACATTCCGGCCAGTGCAATCACGGTCGTCCGACCTATGTCGAGCTGAAGCTGGCCGATATCGAGCGCCTATTCGGCCGCCGCTGACGTGCTCGGCGAAAGCGCAGCCAGAAAGCGCCGAAGATCGTCGGTCACATGATGGACATGCGCTCCGTCGGCGCCTTCATGTGAAATCTGCTGGTGCCGTTCCGGGCCGGGCGCGCCCGGCCGGACCCACACGGTCGTCATGCCCAGCACATGCGGTACTTCGAGATTGCGCGCGATATCCTCGAACATCGCTGCGCGCGCCGGCTCGATGCCGCTTGCCTCGATCAGCCGTTCATAGGCCGCGCGCCGGGGCTTGGGCTCGTATCGCGCGGTGACGATGTCGTAGATGCCGTCGAATACATGTTCGATGCCGAGGCGCCGAACGACATTCTCGGCATGCGCGACCGACCCGTTGGTGAAGATCAGCTTGCGGCCCGGCAGGCGCTCGATGGCGGCACCCATTTCGGCATCCGGTGCGACCGCCGATACATCGATATCGTGTACGAACTGCAGGAACGCTTCCGGTGCGAGGCCATGCACTTTCATCAGTCCGGACAGCGTCGTTCCATGCTCGATATAGAAATCCTTCTGGATCCGCCGGGCCTCGACCGCATCCACATCCAGATAGCGCCCGATAAAGGCGGTCATTTTCTGGTCGACCTGCGCAAAGAGATCGCAGGACGGCGGATAGAGCGTGTTGTCAAGATCGAAGATCCAGCTGTCGACATGTGAAAACCCCGGACCGGGGCGCAGATCGGTATCGGGTGGTGAAACGCGGTGCTCGGACATGGCCTCTATGTGCCGTGCGGCGCCGCGTTTGGCAAGCGCCCGTCTCGCCATAATCCTGGAGATTAAGCGAGTGTTAAGGGCCGGCGCCGAAACTGGGCAACGCGGGAGCAACGGCCCGCAACATGCCGATCTTCAGGGAGCGCCGATGGCTTTCGGCCTGCTATCGAAATGGATGGGATGGCGGAGACTGCCGGCGCAGCTCCGCTACGAGGACGCGCGCGAAGTTCTCGAGGGCCATCAGCGGGCGGCCAAGCGCGAACTGGCCGGCCGCGCGGATGCGCCGCCGGAGGCGCTCTATTATCTGGCTTGTGACGACGACCGTGCCGTCCGCAACCTCGTTGCGGCCAATCCGGCAACGCCGATACATGCCAACGAACTGCTTCGCACCGACAGCGATATCGAGGTGCGCGAGGAACTGGCGCGCAAGATTGCCCGCCTGATGCCCGACATGCCGCGGCGCGAGCGCAGCACGATCCAGCAGCGCACGGTCGAATTGCTGGAAAAGATCGCCGAAGATCAGGCGCCGCGGGTCCGGGCAATCGTGGCGCAGGAAATTGCCCGTTGTCCGACCATCCCGAAAAGACTGGCTGTCCGGCTCGCGCGCGACGTCGAGATTTCGGTTTGCGGTCCGATCCTGCAATATTCGCCGCTATTGTCCGACGAGGACCTGATCGAGCTGGTGGCAACCAGCCGTGTCCAGGGTGCCGTCGAGGCAATTGCCAAGCGCGAGAATCTGAGTGCCCGTGTGTCCGAGGCGGTCATTGCGACACTTGACGTCTCGGCGGTTGCGCAGCTCCTGACCAATGCGCGTGCGGATATCCGGGAGAGCTCCCTCGAAACCGTCATCGCCCGGGCGGTCGGCATCGAGGCCTGGCATCTCCCGCTGGTGATGCGTCCCGAACTCTCGCTGCGTGCCGTGCGCCGCATTGCCACCTTCGTGTCCCGGGCGCTGATCGATGAGCTGGCACTGCGCCACCGCCTCGACGAGGAAACGTCGAACTGGCTGAAGGCCCGGGCGAAGGAAAAGATCGAGACCGACAAGCCGGCGGGGCGGCAGGTCCTTGACCGCAATGCCATCACCGATGCCTATGAAAGAGGAAAACTCGACGATGAAATCGTCATGGACGCGGCGACAACCGGTCAGCGCGCCATGATCGTTCTGGCTCTTTCGCTTTTGAGCGGCGTGCCACGCACGCGTATCGAACAGGTCATTGAGGCCGAGAGCGGTCGCGGCATCGCCGCGCTCTGCTGGAAGGCCGGATTGGCGATGCGAACCGCGCTTGCCATCCAGACCTATATTGCGCACGTCCCGAAAGACAATCTTGTGCTGCCGCGCGCCGGCATTGACTATCCGATGGAGCCGAGCGAAATGCGTTGGCATCTCCAGTACTTCGGTATCGAAGCGGAGAGCGATTGACGGGCCGCCGGGCCGGCTCCTAGTCGAGATCCATCACCCATTTCGGCGCCCCGCCCGTATCGATGCGCAGAAAGGCGCGTTCGTCGAATCCACGGGCCGTGCAACGGTCGCGTCCCCGGATCTCGAAGCGGGTCGGTTTGGTGCAGAAGCGAACGTCGCCGGACCAGACGGCCTTGCCCGCATCGGAAGGCAAGGCGGCGCCATGTTCGTCGACGGCCTCGGCATAAACGAAATATTCGCGCTCCGTCAGTTTCCCCTTGATGACCTTGCGGCACTGGCCGGGTTCGATGCGGATCCAGCCGCTCGACATTTCTCCATCCAGCGTGCGATAGCCGATCGCCGTCCAGACCAGATGCGCGGTCCTGTTGCAGAAGTCGAGCCCGGCCTTGGCTTGCTCCTTTTCGGCGCCCTCGATCAGCAGTTCGATCAGGGGGCGGTCGATCCCGCCATCCGCCGGGGCGCCGATCAGGCGCTGAAAGGCCTCGACCGCGCGTGTCGTATTGCGCGCGGCGATCCCGTCGACCCGCGACAGCTTGAATCCGTTGTCCTGCAAAAGGCGTTGCGCACCGGCGATCTGCGCCTGCTCGGCCGTGTAGTCGCTTCCCTCGGAGAAGGTGGTGACCCAGTCCTGGCCAGGTACGGTCTGGACCGGCAGGAATTCATTGGCGTCATAGCCGCGCATGGCGCATTGATCGCGTCCGCGGACTTCGAAGCGGCCGTCGGCGGTACAGAAGCGTTCATTGCCCGAAAAATACTGGGTTCGGCCCTGATGCGCCTCGATCGACCGGGCGAAAACGAAATATTCCTCGCCGGCAATCGGCCCTGTCAGCGCGACGCCGCAATCGCCGGGCAGCAGCCGCACCCAGCCCCGGCTGCGCCAATCGTCGGCATCCGCAAAGGCGATCGCCCCGTCCAGCACATAGCTTGTGCGGTTGCACAGCTGATAGTCGGCATGGGCGGGCGTCGCCGCGAGCGCCACGAGTATCGCGAACAGGGCAGGTCCGGAAAAACGAAATGTCATGGCGTCGGCTCGCGCTTTCCGTCGACAGGCTCTGTGCCGGTCAGTCGGCGTTCTTGCGGATCAGCGTGCCCGCGCCATGTTCGGTGAAGAGTTCCAGCAGCACCGCATGCCGAACGCGGCCGTCGAGAATGACGACAGCCTCGACGCCGCCTTCGACGGCCTCGATGCAGGTTTCGAGTTTGGGAATCATTCCACCCGAAATTGTCCCGTCCTTCATCAGTGCCTTTGCCTTCTCGAGCGAAAGCGAGGTCACCAGTTCGCCCTGCTTGTCCAGCACACCGCGCACATCGGTGAGCAGCAGCAGGCGTGCGGCACCCATGGCCGCCGCGATGGCACCGGCCGCGGTGTCGGCGTTGATATTGTAGGTTTCGCCGTCCGGCGACACGCCGATCGGTGCAATGACGGGAATGATGTCCGACTTCTGGATGACGTCGAGAATCTCCGGATTGATCCTGGCCGGCTCCCCGACGAAACCGAGATCGAGAATCTTCTCGATGTTCGATTCCGGATCGTGAATCTTGTGCTCGACCTTGCGCGCGACGATGAGATTGCCGTCCTTGCCGCACAGGCCGATGGCCCGGCCGCCCGCCTGGTTGAGTTGTGCCACGATCTGCTTGTTGATCGACCCCGCCAGCACCATCTCGACGATCTCGACCGTCGCCTTGTCGGTGATGCGCAAGCCCCCCGAGAACTCGCTCTTGATACCGAGCCGCGTCAGCATCGCGCCGATCTGCGGGCCGCCGCCATGAACGACGATCGGATTGACGCCGGATTGCTTCAGAAGAACGATGTCGCGGGCGAATTCGGCGCCCAGCGCCTCGTCGCCCATCGCATGGCCGCCATATTTCACCACGACTGTGCGCTTGTCGTAGCGCTGCATGAAGGGCAACGCTTCCGAGAGTACGCGCGCACGCTCAAGCTTCGCTGCCTCGTCGGACGATGCCGCGCTCTTGTCGGTTGTGGTGTCGGGCATCTGTCCTCGCGCTCCCGTCCCTGGTCAGTTGGCCGGTGATTTATACCTCAGCGTATCGGCCGCGGCCAGCGATGCGATCTCGGCGCGCAGCTCGGCGATGCCGGCGCCGGTCTCGCTGGACGTGGCGATGATCCGGGGATGTGCGGCGACATGCGTCCGGATGCCGTCCCGGACCGCACCGAGCCGCTCCTCCAGCTCGCCGGCCTTGAGCTTGTCGATCTTGGTCAGCACGATCTGGTAGGAAACGGCAGCCTCGTCGAGCAGCGACATCACTTCGGCGTCATTGGCCTTCAGCCCGTGCCGCGCGTCGATCAGCAGCAACACCCGCCGGAGCGTCGCGCGGCCGCGCAGATAGGACATCACGAGATCGGTCCATTGTTCGACGCGCGTGCGGGTTTCGCGGGCATAGCCATAGCCCGGCAGGTCGGCCAGCATGATGGCGGGCCGGCCTTCGGCGCCGAGCAGGAAGAAGTTGAGTTCCTTGGTGCGCCCCGGCGTGTTGGAGGTGCGTGCCAGCGTCTTGCGTCCGGTCAGCGCATTGACGAGGCTCGACTTGCCGACATTGGAGCGGCCGGCAAAGGCCACCTCCGGAATATCCCCGGGTGGCAGGCCGGCCATGTCGACGGCCCCGCGCAGGAATGTACAGGATTGCGCGAAGAGCCAGCGTCCCGCTTCGATGTCCGGCGCGTCGTCGTCATGCTCCTCGCGCGGCGCCCCGGTCATCGCTCAGCCTTTCGGCTTGTCGCCGCCGCCGGCAAACAGCCCCGCGACTTTGTCGAAGCCCATATTGCTGAAGACTTCGATCTTGACGCCCTGCCGCTTCATGATGACGCCCTGCTGGATCACCGACAGCGTGTTGTTCCACGCCCAGTAGATGACGAGACCGGCCGGGAAGCTTGCCAGCATGAAAGTGAAGATCACCGGCATCCAGGTGAAGATCTGGGCCTGGATCGGATCGGCGGGCAGCGGGTTCATGCGCATCTGCACGAACATGGTGAAGCCCATGAGCAGCGGCCAGATTCCGACGACGAGCAGAGACGGCGGATCCCAGGGGATCAGGCCGAAGAGATTGAAAAGCGACGTCGGGTCGGGTGCCGACAGATCGTTGATCCAGCCAAAGAACGGCGCGTGCCGCATTTCGATGGTGACGAACAGCACCTTGTAGAGCGCGAAGAAAACCGGAATCTGGATCAGCACGGGAAGGCAGCCGGCCAGCGGATTGACCTGCTCCTTCTTGTAGAGCTCCATGATTTCCTGCTGCTGCTTCAGCTTGTCGTCCTTGTGGCGCTCGCGCAGTTTTTCCATTTCCGGCTGCAGCTTCTTCATCTTGCTCATCGCCACATAGGACTTGTTGGCGAGCGGATAGAAGACGAGCTTGATCAGCACGGTGATGATGAGAATGGCGACGCCGAAATTGCCGACATAGCCGGCAATGAAGTGCAGGCCGTGAAAGAGCGGCTTGGTCAGGAAGTGAAACCAGCCCCAGTCGATCAGCAGTTCGAACTTGTAGATGCCGTCCGCCTCGTAGCTGTCGACCACTGATGTGACCTTGGCGCCGGCGAACAGACGGCTCTGCACCGTCGTATCGTCCCCATCCGCCAGCACGATCGGGTCGTAGCGGAAATCGGTCTGGTAGATTTCGCGGCGCGGATCGGGGTCCTCGCTGAAACGCGCGGTGAAGGCGCGGCCGTCTTCGGGCGCCAGCACCGCCGCCCAGTACTTGTCGGTAATGCCGAGCCAGCCCTGCGAGTCCTTGAACGTCTGTGGCGCTTCGCTCTCGAGATCCGAATAGTCGATCTCGCGCAGGCCGCCATCGGGCGACATGCCGATCAGACCTTCATGCAGGATGAAGAATGAGCTGCCGGAAGGCTTGCCCGTGCGCGAGATCAGGCCATAGGGGAAAAGCGTCACGGCCTGGCCGGTGCGGTTTTCGACGCGGTCGGAAATCGTGAAAAGGAAATTCTCGTCAAGGGTGATACGCCGCAGGAAGGTCAGGCCTGCACCATTGTCCCAGGCGAGCGTCACCGGTGTGTCGGGCGTCAGCGTTTCGCCTTCGGCCACGCGCCACGTGCTGGCGGCGTCCGGCAGCCTGACATTCGAGCCGGGCAGGCCGATGAAACCGAATTCCGAAAAATACGGAGTGGGCGTCCTGGCCGGCGAGAACAGTGCGATCTCGGCGCTGTCGGGATCGGTCGTCGCGCGATAGTGCCGCAGCCGCAGATCGTCGAAGCGTGCGCCTTTCAGCGAGATCGAACCGTCGAGCTGGGCCGAGCGAATGGCGAGGCGCGGTGCCTGGGCGAGCGCCGTATCGAGCGGCAATGCTTCGGCCGTGATCGTACCACCGGGGCCGGGCTGGGCGGGCGCCTCGACCGAGGGCAGGCGCACATCGCCGCCGGCGGTCTCGCCTGCACCCGTCTCGGCACCGGCTGCCGCCTCGATCGCTTCCTGCCGCGCGCGCTCGGCCTCCATCTGCGGATTGATGACCAGATACTGCCACCCGATGAAAACGAGCACCGACAGGAAAATGGCAATGATGAAGTTGCGGTTGTCACCCATGTGGCAGGTCTTTCCCGGTATCGGAACGCGTGGAGTCGGAGCGTGGTGCGGAAGATCGGCCGCGCGGCTTCGAAGACCGGCGACCGTGAACGTCGTCAAGCGCGTCACGCAGATCGGCAAGCAACTCGGCCCATTTGCGCGTCGGCGTGTCCTGACGGCCGATCAGCACGTAGTCGTAACCGGGTTTTGCGGCGAGCGGAAGAATTTCGGCCGCCGCGGCGCGCAGCCGGCGTTTGGCGCGGTTGCGGGTGACGGCATTGCCGACCTTGCGGGTGACGGTAAAGCCGGCCCGCGGCGGCGCGTCGTCCTGCCGGTCGAGCGCCTGCAGCACAAGGCCGCGCATGGCACGTTTGCGCCCGCGTGCGGCGGAAAGAAACTCTCGGCGTTTGCGAAGTTTGTCGATCTGGCGGTCCATCGGGCTGCTCGCAATCGGACCCGGATAACCGCGAACCCGGACAGGCGCCGGCGGGCAGGCCGCGGCGTTGCAGAGTGGGGTCAGGCCGAAAGCCGCTTGCGGCCCTTCGACCGGCGCGCGGCGAGCACCTTGCGGCCGCCCTTGGTGGCCGTGCGCGCGCGGAAGCCGTGGCGGCGCTTGCGGACGAGTTCGCTCGGTTGATAGGTCCGTTTCACGTCTCTTCTCCGGCAGATCCGGCACCGGGCGGCTCAGGGGAGCCGGCCTCTCGAATGCCAATAAAAACAAGAGCCGCAGGCGTTGCCGCCTCACGGCTGTCAGGCGGGTGTATAAGCGATATGGCCCGCGCAAGTCAACGCCGGGCCGGTCTTGTTTCACTCGCTCTGACAATGTCTCACAAATGAGTGATACCCCCGTTTCGTCGCGCGGCTTTGCGCGTATGGTCCGGCCGCTCAGCCACAGGGGATCAGCGCCATGTTCGGGAGAGTCCGCCATTTTGTTCTTTTTATGTTCCTTTTTGCCGTTCAACTGCCGCCGGCCGGCGCGGAAACGCCCATGAAGCCCGATCACGGCCCCTGGGGCGCGCTGCTGCAGGACTGGCTGGTTCTGCCGCCGCCGGAGGACGGCGGTGCGGCGCCGCATTTCGTCGACTATGCCGGCCTCAAGGCCAGCGCGCAGGGCCGCGCGGCGCTCGCTGCCTATATCGACAGCCTCGCGGCGATCGATCCGGCCCTGCTGTCGCGCGACGAACAATTCGCCTTCTGGGTCAATCTCTACAATGCGCTGACGGTTCAGGTCGTCGTCGAGCACTATCCGGTGGCCTCGATCCGCGACATCTCGATCTCGCCGGGTCTCTTTGCCCGCGGGCCCTGGGGCCGGAAACTGGTCCGCGTCGCCGGCCGCGACCTCTCGCTGGACGACATCGAGCACGGCATCCTGCGGCCCGATTTCGGCGATCCGCGCGTTCACTACGCGGTCAATTGCGCCTCCTGGAGCTGTCCGGACCTGGCCACCGAACCCTATGAGGCCGCGACGCTCGATACCATGCTCGACACGGCCGCCCGCCGCTACATCAACAGCCCGCGCGGCGTCGATATCCGTGGCGGCCGTCTCACCGTGTCGAGCATCTTCAACTGGTACAGGAAGGATTTCGGCGGCACCGAGGCCGGGGTTCTGGCCGAATTGCGCAAATATGCCGGGCCCGAACTTGCCGACGCGCTGGCCGGCGCCACGCGCGTGTCGTCTTATGACTATGACTGGACGCTCAACGACGCTGCCCGCCTGGAGACAATGAAATGACCGAAACGCCTCCCGAAATCCCGGCGCGCGGCCTGGCCTTGCGCCGCCTCGCACCGCTGCTGGTGCTGGCGGCGGGCCTTGTGGCCTTTTTCGTCTTCGATCTCGACCGTTATGCGACCCTCGACACGCTGCGCGACAACCGCCAGGCGCTGGGCGCGCTGGTCGCCGAGCATCTGCTGCTGGCGGCCTTGCTCTATGTGCTGGCCTATGTCGCGATCGTCGCCTTCTCGCTGCCCGCCGCGCTGGTCGCCACCCTGACCGGCGGCTTTCTCTTCGGCACCTGGCTCGGCGGCACGCTGACGGTTGTCGGCGCCACGATCGGCGCGACGGCGATCTTCCTGGCCGCGAAGACGGCCCTGGGCGACGTGCTGCGCGCCAGGGCGGGTCCGGGCCTGCGCAAGCTCGAAGCCGGTTTCGGCAGAAATGCCTTCAACTACATGCTGGTGCTGCGGCTGGTGCCGGTCTTTCCCTTCTTTCTGGTCAATCTGGCCCCGGCCTTTCTCGGTGTGCCCTTGCGCACCTATGTTGCGGCCACCTTCATCGGCATCATTCCCGGCACTTTCGTCTATGCCAGTCTGGGCAACGGTCTCGGTGCGGTCTTCGATGCCGGCCGCGATCCCGATCTCGGCCTCTTCTTCGAGCCGCAGATCATCGGTCCCGTCCTGGCGCTGGCGGTTCTGGCGCTGGTGCCTGTCATCTACAAACGCATGACCGGTGCGGCGAAAGCCTGAGCGCGGTCTGAAACATTTCGAGGAAAACATGGCGAAGCGGATCAAGGCGGATATCTGCATCATCGGGGCCGGTTCGGGCGGCTTGTCGGTGGCGGCCGGCGCCGCGCAGATGGGCGCGAAGACCGTGCTGATCGAGCGCGATGCCATGGGCGGCGACTGCCTCAATACCGGCTGCGTGCCCTCCAAGGCGCTGCTGGCTGCCGCCAGACAGGCCTACCGCATGGGCGCGGGCGCACCCTTCGGTGTCACGCCGGTAAAGCCGAAAGTCGATTTCGCGAAAGTGCATGCGCATGTCCATGACGTCATCGCGGCCATCGCGCCCAACGATTCCGTCGCCCGTTTCGAGGCGCTGGGCGTCACCGTCATCAAGGATCATGGCCGCTTCAAGGACGGCGCAACGGTGATCGCCGGCGACACCGAGATTTCCGCCCGCCGTTTCGTGATCGCCACCGGCTCGCGCGCCGCCGTGCCGCCGATCCCCGGGCTCGACAAGGTGCCCTTCTTCACCAACGAGAACATCTTCGAGAATACCGAATGCCCGGCGCATCTGATCGTCGTCGGCGGCGGACCGATCGGCATGGAAATGGCGCAGGCCCATCGCCGCCTCGGTGCGAAGGTGACGGTGCTCGAAGGCATGCGCGTCTTCGGCCGCGACGATCCGGAACTTTCGGCGATTGTCGTCGATCGCCTCCGCCGCGAAGGCGTCGACATTGTCGAGGGCGCGAAGGTCGCGGGCGTGGCGGGCGAAGAGGGACGCGTCGTTGTGACGGTCGAGGTGGCGGGCAGGACGCGCGACATCGAGGGCTCGCATCTGCTGATCGCGACCGGCCGCCGTCCCAATGTCGAAGGGCTCGATCTCGAAAAGGCCGGCATCGACTACACGTCGAAGGGCCTCGTCGTCGATGAGCGCCTGCGCACCTCCAACAAGCGCATCTTCGGTATCGGCGATGTCGCGGGCGGACTGCAGTTCACCCATGTCGCCGGCTATCACGCCGGCATCGTCATCCGCAACGCGCTGTTCCGCGTGCCGGCCAGGGCCGATCACAGTTCGATCCCCTGGGTCACCTACACCGATCCGGAACTTGCCCATGTCGGCGAGACCGAGGCGGAAGCCCGCGAGCGCCACATGAAGATCAACGTCCTGCGCTGGCACTTCGCCGAAAACGACCGTGCCCAGGCCGAACGCGAAACCGAGGGCGTCATCAAGGTCGTCACCGACAGCCATGCCCGTGTGCTGGGCGCCACCATTGCCGGCGCCCATGCGGGCGAACTGATCCTGCCCTGGGTACTGGCCCGGACCCATGCGCTGAAGCTCTCGGCCATGGCCGGTGTCGTCGCGCCCTATCCGACCTTCTCGGAAGTCGGCAAGCGCGTCGCCGGTTCCTATTACACGCCGACGCTGTACAGTCCGAAAACGCGAATGCTGGTGCGCTTTCTGGGACTGTTCGGCTAGGCTGGCCTGCGGGACGGCAGGGATGGCGAGCATGAGAGCGACGGCGGAGAAGGACGGCGGCGCGGAAGGCGGCTTGGCGCGTCTGGCGCGGCCCTTGCGCGAAAGCCTGTCGCGCCGCCTGCTGGTGCTGACGGTCCTCTTCGTGATGCTGGCCGAAGTGCTGATCTTCGTTCCCTCGATCGCCAATTTCCGCCTGACCTGGCTCGAACAGCGCCTCGCCGCCGCGCAGATCGCCTCGCTGGCGCTCGAGGCGCGGCCCGACAACATGGTTTCGCCGGCCCTGCGCGAGGAACTGCTGAAGAACGCCCAGGTCTATGCTGTCGCGCTGCATCGCGACGAGGCGCGCCGCCTGGTGCTGAGCGAGGAGATGCCGCCCACCGTCGACACCAGCTTCGACCTGCGCGGCGCCATGGCGATGACGCTGATCATGGACGCCTTCGAAACGCTGCTGGCTGGCGACGGCCGCGTCGTGCTGGTCACCGGCAATCCGCGTTTCGGCGCCGGCGAGTCGATCGAGATCGTCTTCGACGAAACGCCGCTGCGCTACGCCATGCTGGACTATGGCAGGAACATCTTCCTGCTCTCGCTGGTGATCTCGATCATCACCGCCGGTCTGGTCTTCACCGCGCTCCATTTCGTGCTGGTCCGCCCGATGCGCCGCATCACCGGCAACATGGTCGCCTTCCGCCAGGATCCGGAAGACGCGCGCCGCGTCATGGCGCCCTCCGGCCGCGCCGACGAGATCGGAATCGCCGAACGCGAACTGGCGCTGATGCAGAAGGAGATCCGCGCCACGTTGAGCCAGAAGGCGCATCTGGCCGCGCTCGGCGGCGCCGTCAGCAAGATCAATCACGACCTGCGCAACATCCTGGCCAGCGCCCAGTTGATGTCCGACCGCATCGGCGCGATCGACGATCCGATGGTGCAGCATCTGGCGCCGCGTCTCTTCGCCTCGATCGACCGCGCGATCGATCTCTGCGCCAACACGCTGAAATTCGGCCGTGCCGAGGAAGCGCCGCCGCGTCTGGCCCGCCTCGCGCTGGCCGGCCTGATCGACGAGGTCGCCGAAGCCGCCTGGCCCGAAAGCGAAGACATCCGCTGGCACAACCGTGTCGCGCCCGATCTCGAGATCGATGCCGATCCCGATCATCTGTTCCGCATCCTGCTGAACCTGACCCGCAACGCGGCCCAGGCGCTGGCCGAAAGCGGCAAGGGCGGCGAGATCCGCATCGACGCCCACCGCGCCGGAGATCATGTGCATATCGATATTGTCGACACCGGCCCCGGCCTGCCCGAAAAGGCCCGCGCCCATCTCTTCGAGCCCTTTTCGGGCGGCGTGCGCGCTGGCGGCAGCGGTCTCGGCCTGGCCATTGTCGCCGAGCTGGTGCGCGCGCATGGCGGCCATATCGAGCTTGTCGACAGCGGCCCCGCGGGCACGCATTTCCGTTTCTGCATGCCCGACACCGGCGGCGCGTTGGCGGCCTGCGAGGAGCCCGGCGAACCGCCTAGCGCTGGCCGCTGATCACATTGCCGTCGCGGCGCGGATCGGCGGCGCCGTCGAGCCCCTGTGCCGTCGCCGCGATCCCGTGCAGTCCGCTGGTCAGTGTACGCACCTCGATCCTGTGGCCGAGCTGCTCGAGTACCGGGATCAGCGCTTCGAGCGTGCTGCCCTCTTCGATCTCCAGCGCGCCGTTGCGGTCGAGAAAATGCGGCAGTGCCACCGCCTCTTCCATGCCCATCTCCCAGTCGATCAGCGCGATCAGCGTCTTGGCCACATAGCCGATGATGCGCGGCCCGCCGGGCGAGCCGATGGCGAGAACGAAGTTGTCATCGGCGTCGAACACGATCACCGGCGTCATCGACGAGCGCGGCCGCTTGCCGGGCTGAACCGCATTGGCGACCATGCGGCCGTCTTCCTCCGGCACGAAGGAGAAATCGGTAAGCTGGTTGTTGAGCATCATCCCGCCCGCCATCAGATGCGCGCCGAACGGCCCCTCGACCGACGAGGTCATCGAGACGACATTGCCGCGCCCGTCGACAATGCTGAAATGCGTCGTCGAGGCGCGTTCCGGCGAAAGCCCGGCGCGCCATTCGCCGCGGATCTGCGCCGGCGGCACGCCCGGCAGGGCCTTGCCCATCGTCCGGCTGGCATCGATCTCCTCGGCCCGCGTCTTCAGATAGGCGCGGTCGAGCATCGCCGCCTGCGGCACCTCGACGAAATCGGGATCGCCGATATAGAAGTCGCGATCCGCATAGGCGAGTTTCTCGGCCTCGGCGATGAAATGCACCGCGGTCGCGGTCATCGGCCCCATGCCGGCGAGATCGTAATTCTCGAGAATGCCGAGAATCTGTAAGAGCGTCAGCCCGCCCGAGGTCGGCGGCGGCATCGAGCAGACGCGGTAGCGCCGATAGGGCGCGCAGACCGCTTCGCGCTTGACCGCCTGATAGGCGGCGAAGTCGTCGAGCGACAGCGTGCCCGGCCGCGCCGGCGCGTTCTGCACCGCATCGACGATCGCTTCCGCCACCGCGCCCTTGTAGAAACCGTCGGCGCCCTGCGCCGCGATCGCGCGCAGCGTCGCCGCATAATCGGGATTGGTCAGCATCTCGCCTTCGCCGACCGGCCGCCGCGTGCCGTCTGCCGCGCGCCGGAAGAAATAATCCTGCGCCACCGGCATCTGCTTGAGCACCGGATCGCGCGCGATCGCCTGTGCGAGTTTCGGCGCCACGGCAAAGCCGTCTTCGGCCAGCCGGATCGCCGGCACGAAGAGATCGGCCCAGTCGAGCACCCCGTATTCGCGATGCGCCTCCCACATCATCCGCACCACGCCGGGCGTCCCGACCGAACGCCCGCTGACCATGGCGGAAAGAAAATCGAGCGGCTGCCCGTCGTCGCCGAGAAAGAGTTCGGGTTGGGCCGCCATCGGCGCGGTCTCGCGCCCGTCCCAGGCATCGAGCGCGCCTGTGCGCTTGTCGTAATGCAGCAGGAAGGCGCCGCCCGCGAGACCCGACGATTCCGGTTCCACGAGCGACAGCACCGCCTGCACCGCAATCGCCGCATCGACGGCGCTGCCGCCCGCTTCGAGAATTTCAATGCCGGCCGCGCTCGCATCGGGGCTCGCGCTCGCCACCATGAAAGCCTGCGCGCCCGTCCGCCCGAAAAGCGCGATCGCGGCCACGGCAACGAGAAGCAACAGCGCGGCGGCCGCCGACAGTGTCGGAGCGATACGGGTGAATTTCATGATTGTGTTGCCTCCTGCATGACTCCGGCCTGGATGAAAGGGCCCACCCGCCCCTGGGGGCGGGTCGAAAAATTCACGCTATCGGCGGGAATTTTCCGGGGCGGGGGCGCGGGGGAAAGAAAGGGTCTCTCCCGCAAATAGGATATATGAATTGAGCAGACCACAAACCGGAAGGTCACACATATGCACTTCGGCACCATCCGCAAAGGCCCGTTGAACCTGATCACCGATGTTGCGGGCATTTCGGTCGGCAATGCAGAAGATGCAGCCGCCCGCACCGGCGTCACGGTCGTCCTGCCCGAACCGCGGGCGACCGCCGGCGGCGATATCCGCGGCGGCGGCCCCGGCACGCGCGAGACCGACCTGCTCGATGCGGTCTGCCTGGTCGATGCGGTCGATGCGGTGGTCCTTTCGGGCGGCTCGTCCTGGGGCCTCGAAGCGGCCTCGGGCGTTGCCGCCTGGCTCGGTGCGCGCGGCCGCGGCTACCGCGTCGGCGCAAGCCCGCTGGTCTCGCCCATCGTCCCGGCCGCGATCCTCTTCGATCTGGCCAATGGCGGCGACAAGGCCTGGGGCGAGGCGCCGCCCTATGGCGCGCTCGGCCGCGCCGCCTGCGAAGCGGCAGCCGGCACCTTCCGCCTCGGCAATGCCGGCGCCGGTCTCGGCGCCATCGCCGGACAATACAAGGGCGGCCTCGGCTCGGCTTCCGCCGTCGCCGAAAACGGCCTCGCCGTCGGTGCCCTGGTGGCCGCCAATCCCTTCGGCGCGGCAGTCGTGCCGGGCGAGGCGCGCTTCTGGGCCGGGCATCTTGAAATGGAGGGCGAGTTCGGCGGCCTTGGCGGGCCGGCGGGCGAGGGCCTTGCCGCCCGCGATCCCTTTGCCGGCACCAAGGCCGGCGCCGCCCCCGGCGGCAACACCGCCATCGGCGTCGTCGCCACCAATGCCGACCTGACGCCGGCCGAATGCCGTCGCCTCGCCATCATGGCGCAGGACGGATATGCCCGCGCCATAAGACCGGTCCACAGCCCGGTCGATGGCGACGCGATCTTCACCCTGGCGACCGCCCGCCAGCCGCTGCCCGACGGCCCGCGTCACATGGCTGTCGCGGCGCTTGGCGCCATCGCCGCCGATTGCGTCGCCCGCGCCGTCGCCCGCGCGCTCTGGGAGGCCGAAACCCTGGGCGAAATCCGTTCCTTCCGCGATCTCCACGGCCTTTAACGGCTGAGTTTGTTTCTCGCCGGCTTTCGGGTGCTTCCCACCCGCCCCTGGGGGGCGGGTCGAAAAATTCGCAGAATTTTTCGGGGCGGGGGCTGGACCTCTCGCCGATCCGGGCCTCTCGGCCAAACCCGCGAAACCCTTGCCTTCGCGCGCCCGAAGCTTTAAGAGGGAGCCGCCTTCGGGGTGCCGCTTTCGAGCCTGCCCCCATGAAGTGCCGGCGCGCCCGTAGCTCAGCTGGATAGAGCATCAGACTACGAATCTGAGGGTCGGACGTTCGAATCGTTCCGGGCGCACCATTTTTCCAATGACGTACGATATTTTTGAAAGTTTCTATAAAAGGGAAATTCCGTGAGTTCCCCGGACCGCGGATGCAATTGGCTTTACGACGCGATGAGTCTCTGAATGTGCCGGAGCAGCGGTTTCTCATTGCCGTGAAAGCTCGCGATCATCGCCTTCAGGAATATTTCCGGCTCAAGCCTTTGCAGATCGATCGGATGACCGGCCTGATCGGCGATGAGCGCCAGGAAGGCCGCCTGCGTGCGGCCATTGCCCTCGCGAAAGGGATGGATGGCGTTCAGCGTTGCGAGAAACGTCGTCGCCGCTTTCGCAAAGCCGTTTGCTGTCAGATCGCGAAAATAGCGCTGCTTTTTCAGATCGTCGAAGAGCGCGGACATTTCCCGCTGAATGTTTTCGGGATAGCAGAAAGCGCTGCCGTCTTTGGATATGCGGACAGTTCGGAGCTTGCCGGCCCAGGCATAGACATCCTGAAACAGGTGGTGATGAAGTGCGCGGTAATGCGTGACGCTCAGCCGACCTGAAGGCAGGGGTTCATCGGCGCGTTGCGTCGTACTTGCTGTCTCGAACGCATCGAGCGCGGCTTGCCTGCGCAGGCCGGGAATATTCTTGAGGACGTTCGTCCCGGGGTAGCAATAAGGGTCTGCGACCGCTTCGTACATGGAGGGGGCGGCTATCGCGTCTTGCCGTATTTGGCAGCGATGGCCTTGCGCCGCTCTTCCGGAGAGAGCCCTTTTCGGTCGAACTCACGGAACTCCGCGGCCATCGCCCGGGACATTTTTATGCCCTCGATTTCGCTGATTTTTGCAAAGCCCTGTCGGCCAAGGGTGAAGCCTTTGGCTGGACGTTTGCTGGATTTGGTGGGCGTTCTGCTCATCTAATAATCATAGCACGAACCACTTCCTCACAAAGCCCGACTTGATCGCTGAACTGCCGTCCTCCGGTCCTAAACCTGCTTCGCCAGATAGCCATGCATCAGCGTATCGAGCACCGTCTCGGTGTAGCGCCGCCGCGTGTCGTCATCGAGCCTGTCGATGCCGTGAACATGCTTGAGGATGGCCGGATTGGCGAAGATATGTTCGCAGGCGCCAAGCGCGGCGAGATAGAAGAGCGTCGGGTCGAGCGGGCGGATGGTGCCGTCCTTGGCCCCTTCCTCCATCAGCTCTTTTGCCGTCAGTGTCAGCGGCACGACGAAGAATTCGGCGATCTCGCGCGCCGCATCGCTTGAGGCATCGCGCATCAGCGCGCCGAGCAGCCGGTAGAGATAGGGAAAGCGGAAAAAGGTGCGGATGACGCCGGCGAGATGCCGCCTGAGCTTTTCGGCCGGCGGCAGGTCGAGGCTCATCAGCCGGTCGAGTTCGTCAAGCGCGGTCGCCGCGTCGCGCTTGGCCAGCGCCAGCAGCAGCCCTTCCTTGCCGCCGAAATAATAGCTGACAAGCGCGACGTTCACTTCCGCCCGCGCCGCGATCTCGGAAAGCGGCACGTCGATCGTCTGCCGCTCGCCCATCAGCGCGCCGGCCGCGTCCAGCAGCTGCCCCCGCGCCGAAGGCCGTTCCGGCGCCGCCTTGGCCTTGCCTTTTGCCTGCGGCTCCACCGGTCCTCCTTGCGCTTCCGCTTTTTTCGATTTAAATACTCGTTTAAGAAATTAAATACGCCATTAAGGCAGGCCGCGCAAGCGAGCCCCGCCGCTGAAAAAATGGCAGCCACACAGGAAGGAACGACAAAGTGAGCGAAGCCTGGATCATCGACGCAGTGCGCACCCCCCGCGGCATCGGCAAGGTGGGGAAGGGCGCGCTCGCCCATCTGCATCCGCAGCATCTGGCCCGCACGGTGATGGCCGCGCTGGCGGAACGCAATGATCTGAAGACGGACGAAGTCGACGACGTGATCTGGGGCACCTCCTCCCAGCGCGGCGCGCAGGGCGGCGACATGGGCCGCATGGCGGCGCTCGACGCCGGCTATTCGATCAAGGCCTCGGGCGTCACGCTCGACCGCTTCTGCGGCTCGGGCATCACGACGGTCAATCTCGCTGCCGCACAGATCATGTCGGGCATGGAAGATCTCGTCATCGCCGGCGGCACCGAGATGATGAGCTACACCTCGGCCACTGCCGATCCCAAGACCCCGCCGATGATGGATGCCGGCAATCTGCATTTGCGCAAGCAGCATCCGCAGTCGCAGCAGGGCGTCTGCGCCGACGCGATCGCGACGCTCGAAGGCATCGACCGCCAGGCCGTCGACGAACTGGCGCTGCTCTCCCAGCAGCGCGCCGCAAAGGCGATCGAGGAAGGCCGTTTCTCGAAGTCGCTGGTCACCGTCTATAATGACGACGGTTCGGTGGCGCTCGACAAGGAAGAATTCCCGCGTCCGCAGACGACGCTGGAAGGACTGGCCGGTCTCAAGGCCTCCTTCGAAGTCTGGGCCGGCATCCCGGTCGATGCCGAAGGCACCACCTATGGCGACCTGATCCGCCAGAAATATCCGCAGCTGACGAAATTCAACCACATCCATCACGCCGGCAATTCCTCGGGCGTTGTCGACGGCGCGGCCGCCCTCCTGCTGGCCTCGCCCGCCTATGCGAAGAAGAACGGTCTGAAGCCGCGCGCCCGCATCGTCGCCACCGCCAATATGGGCGACTGCCCGACCCTGATGCTCAACGCGCCGGTGCCGGCCGCCAGGAAGGTGCTGGAGAAGGCCGGTCTCAAGGTCGAGGACATCGACCTCTTCGAGATCAACGAGGCCTTCGCGGTGGTCGCCGAGAAGTTCATCCGCGATCTGAAGCTCGACCGCAACAAGGTCAACGTCAATGGCGGCGCCTGCGCCCTCGGCCATCCGATCGGCGCCACCGGCTCGATCCTGATCGGCACCGTGCTGGACGAACTCGAGCGCCAGGACAAGCGCTACGGCCTCGTCACCATGTGCGCCGCCGGCGGCATGGCGCCCGCCGTCATCATCGAACGCATGCAGTAATCCATATCGGGCGGACGCCGGCAAAGGCGTCCGCCTTTTTCTTTCGAGGGAGGTTCCGTCATGACCTGGACCATCACCGATCTTTCGGCCGAATTCGGCGTCACGCCCCGCGCGCTGCGCTTCTACGAGGAAAAGGGCATGCTGAGCCCCGAGCGCCGCGGACAGGCCCGGCTCTATTCGAAGCGCGACCGCGCCCGCCTGAAGCTGATCCTCAACGGCCGCGACGTCGGCCTGACGCTTTACGAAATCCGCACGATCCTCGATCTCTATGATGGCGACGAGGAAGGCACCGCGCGGCAGTATCGCCATGCGCTGGGCATCTTCCGCCGCCGCATGGAAGCGGTAAGGAAATTGCGCGACGAGGCGGAGGCGCAGCTGGCGAAGCTCGAAACCGCCTGCCGCGATTTCGAAAGCCGTCTCTCGCCGAAGGAGGAAGGCAAGCCGGTTGCCGCGAAGCAGAAAAACCGCGCGGCCTAGTACCGTCGTCATTGCGAGGTGAGGGGTGGCTCGCGGAACGCGAGCGAAAAGGTCCGGTGGACCTTTTCGAACCCCGAACGCCCGTAGCGAAGCGAAGGGCCATAGCGACGAAGCAATGACGGTTATAATAAAATCCCGAGCCGTCCACCGGCCCGCATAACAAAGACAACTCCGGGGAGGAGAAACGATGAGCGCCTTCAAGCTTCTGATCGGCGGCAAGCTGGTCGATGGCGACCAGACGATGGATGTGATCAATCCGGCAACGGAAGAAGTGCTGGCGAAAGCCCCGCGCGCCTCCGAGGCGCAGTTGAATGCGGCCGTCGCCGCCGCGAAAGCCGCATTCCCGGCCTGGGCAAAAACGCCGATTGCCGAGCGCAAGCAGGCGCTCTTGAAGATCGCCGACGCGATCGAGGCGAATGCCGGCGAGCTGGCGCGCCTCCTGACCCAGGAACAGGGCAAGCCGCTCGGCGACGCCACCGGCGAGGTCTATGGCACGGCCGCCTTCTTCCGCTATTTCACGATGCTCGATCTGCCGGTGAAAGTTATCGAGGACAGCGAAGGCAAGAAGGTCGAGGCGCACCGCAAGCCGCTCGGCGTCATCGGCGCCATCGTGCCGTGGAACTTTCCGCTGATCCTGATGGCCTTCAAGCTGCCGCCGGCGCTTCTCGCCGGCAACACGGTGGTGCTGAAGCCGGCGCCGACCACGCCCCTGACCTCGCTGAAGCTCGGCGAACTGATCAAGGACATCCTGCCCGCCGGCGTCCTCAACATCATCACCGACGCCAACGATCTCGGCGCCGCCCTGACTGCGCACCCGGACGTCCGCAAGATCTCCTTCACCGGCTCGACCGCGACCGGCGCCAAGGTCATGGCGGGCGCGGCGGGACTTCTGAAGCGCATCACGCTGGAACTCGGCGGCAACGATGCCGGCATCGTGCTCGACGACGTCGACCCCAAGGAAGCGGCACCCAAACTCTTCCAGAGCGCCTTCCAGAATTCGGGCCAGGTCTGCATCGCGATGAAGCGGCTCTATGTGCATGAATCGATCTACGACGAGATGTGCGCGGAGCTCGCGACGCTGGCCGACAATGCGGTGATCGGCGACGGCCTCGAACAGGGCACCCAGCTCGGCCCGCTGCAGAACAGGATGCAGTTCGACAAGGTCCGCGAGCTGATCGAGGACGCGAAGAAGACCGGCAAGGTGATCGCCGGCGGCGAGACGCCGGCCGGGCGCGGCTATTTCATAAGGCCGACCATCGTCCGCGACATCACCGACGGTTCGCGTCTCGTCGACGAGGAGCAGTTCGGCCCGGTCCTGCCGGTCATCAAATATTCCGACCCGCTGGATGCCGTCGCCCGCGCCAACGCCTCGCCCTACGGCCTTGGCGGCTCGATCTGGTCGTCGGACACAAACCGCGCCTATGAGCTGGCGACGCAGATGTCGTCGGGCTCGGTCTGGATCAACAAGCACGCCGACCTCGCCCCCAACATCCCTTTTGGCGGCGCCGGCATGTCAGGCCTCGGTACCGAACTCGGCGAGGAAGGCCTGCTGGAATTCACCCAGCTCCAGATCATCAACATGGCGAAGTGAGGCGCGGTTTGCGGAACGCAAACGGAAAGGTCCAGTGGACCTTTCCGAGCGCCGAACGCCCGGAGCGATAGCGAAGGGCAGGGTGGCGGACGATTGTCCGCCTCAAGCCACACCCTAACCCGAAATCGTCATGGCCCGATTTATTCGGGCCATCCACGCCTGCCCCGGCGAAGGCCGGGGTCTTTCTTCCTTCTCGCCTGTCCCGCCGCCGCCCGGAACGCAAGGCGAGATCGAAAAAAACCATCCATCGGAAAACGCGGGGACCATTCCATCATGTCGAAACTCGAAGGCCGTTGCCTCTGTGGCCAGTTTTCCTATGCGAGCGATGCCGTGCCGCTCGCAACCCTCATCTGTCACTGCAAGAACTGCCAGCGCCAGGGCGGCGCCGCGTTTTCGCTCAACGTTGTCGTGCCCGCGGAATCTCTTGCCACCAAAGGAGAACTCAAGAGCTACATGGATCGCGGCGACAGCGGCAACACTGTCGAGCGTCAGTTCTGTGCAACTTGCGGCTCGCCGATTTTCTCGCTTCTGTCGACCAACAAGGCGATTGCCATCGTCAAGGCCGGCACGCTCGACGACACATCGGGTTTGAAGCCGGGCGCGGAGGTCTGGTGCGACAGTGCGCAAGCCTGGGTTCCGCCGATGGTCGCCGAGGCGCGCTTCCCGAAGAATCCGGCTTGAACAAGCTCTGAACGCAGGGATGAATGCCGAATGACCGATCATGTAAAAGGCAAGACCATCGTCATCACGGGTGCTGCCGGCGGCTTCGGGCGCCTGGTCAGCCAGAAGGCCGCGGCGCGCGGCGCCAATGTCGTTTGCGGCGACGTCAACGAAGAAGGGCTTGCCGAGACGGTGAAGCTGGTCGCCGATGCCGGCGGCAAGGCGTCGGCCAGAGTGACCGATGTCACCGACCTTGCTGCCATGAAGGCGCTTGTCGCGCATGCCGTGGCGACGCATGGCGCCGTCGATGTGATGATCAACAATGCCGGCATCATGCCGCTCGCCTTCTTCGCCGATCACGCGGCAGCAAGCGCGGCCTGGAGCAAATGTATCGATATCAACATCAAGGGCGTCATGAACGGCATCATCGCCGCCTACGATCCGATGATGGCGCAAGGCCGCGGCCATGTGATCAACATCTCCTCCATCTACGGAAATTTTCCGGTCGTCGGCGCCGCGGTCTATGGCGCCACGAAATCCGCAGTGAACTTCCTGTCCGAATCGCTCCGCGTTGAAGCGGCCGGCAGGATCAAGGTCACGATTATCAAGCCGACAGGCGTGCCCGCCACCGGGCTCGGCGGCGCGATCGTCAATCCCGAGGCCGTTGTCGGCATCCTCGGACAGAACACCGCCGCCTATATCGGTTCGATGACGGCGATCCTCGAAGGCCAGGTGCAGGACGATCGCATCAATCCTGACAGCACCGCCTATGCCGTTCTCGATCCGGCTTACATCGCCGATGCCGTGATCATGGCAATCGACCAGCCCTGGGGTGTTTCGCTCGGCGATATCACCATCCGCGCCGCCGGCGACGCCTATATTCTCTGAGCGCCCCTCAACCGCTCACGCCTCGGGCCGCGACCAGATCCAGCTGCCGCCGACAAGCGCCGCGACGAGCGGCGCCAGCGACCAGGGCAGCGGCGCGACGATCAGCGCGAAGACCGAACTGACGGCAAAGGCGGCCGTCGCCGCCAGCTTGCCCTTGCGCGAAATCGCGCCGCGCTCCCGCCAGGCGCGGATATGGCCGCCGAAAACCGGATGCTCGACAAGCCATTGTTCCAGCGCCGGATTGCTGCGGGCAAAGCAGAAGGCGGCCAGAATGATGAAGGGCACCGTCGGCAGCAGCGGCAGCAGCACGCCGATGCCGCCAAGCGCCAGCGCCAGAAAGCCGCCAAGAAGATAGAACGTTCGGGTCAATCGGAACTCCGTGAGGCGCGGCGCCCGGTCCGGGAAGTCAGGGCGCCGCCGAAAGAACATGAAGCGCGGCCGGCGGTCCGCGAAGCATCATCTTCCGCGAAATCGCCCCGCAACGCCAGTCCGCGCCTGGCGGGCCCGGAACGGACCGGATCGTCCGGGGCGAGAGCGGGGCGGGGGTTGCGTTCGATCTGGTGACAGGAAAGTTTGTATACGAATGAATGTGCCCCGGCGTTGTTGCGCCTCGCAATGACGATTCCGCGACTCCGAGTGCAGGAAAGGCGGTCATCATTTCGTATGAAGGACGCCTTGTCCGGCAATATGTCCTTCAGACCGGAGATAATCCCAACTTCTCCCCATCCACCGAAATGCTTGCCCCGGGGATAAGTTCTTTTGCACCGCGCCGGCTGTCGGCGGGTCCGACTTGTCCCCGCCGCCACCATCCCGATTCGCGTGCCGCGCGAAAAGCGCATCCCCCGAAACCGGGGATAACTTTCTTGCTCATCCGTACACGAATGAAACTTGTCCCCGTTTATGACAGTTTTGTGACAGTTGCGTGACAGAAGGGGGGTGCGCCGTGTTTTCGCTGTCGACGGCGCTGTCGCGCGCGTGCCCCTGCGCCCCGGGGATAAACCGGACTTATCCCCGCCTGACGCCGTCCAGCACCAGCCTTGTGTGAATGTCGATCAGCTCCTGCTGGCCGATGCGGCCCTTCGGCTCGTACCAGGTGCAGATGCCGGTCAGCATGGCGAGAATCGCATAAGCTGTCACCCGCACATCGCCGATCGCGAAAAGCCCTTGCGCCGCGCCCGCTTCGAGGATCGCGCAGAGCCGGTTCTCATAGGCCTGCCGCAGCGCCACGATCGTCGCGCGGTTCTCGGGCTCGAGGCTGCGGATTTCCGACGAGCCGATAAAGACTTCGCGTTTCCTTTCAATATGATAGCTGAGATGGAAGGCGGTGAAGGCTTCGAGCCGCGCCTGCGGCCCGTCCAGCCCCTCAAGCGCCGCATCGACGCGTTCCAAGAGCGCCGTCATGTGGTCGTGAATGAGGACGAACAGCAGTTCCTGCTTGGTCTTGATATGGTTGTAGAGCGAGCCCGGCTGCAGGCCGACCTCGGTTGCGAGCCCCCTCAGGCTCATCGCCTCATAGCCATGCCGGTAGATGAGGTCGAGCCCGGCCTCGCGGATCGCGGCCAGCGTTTTCGGGCCGGAGGAGCCGGCGGTCCTGCTCATTTTCGGCCCTTTCCGGCCATTCTTGCCTCTTGCTCGCCGCTGGAAACAAACGTATGATCGTTTTTATATCGCGATAAGGAAAAAGTCCATGGGCCATAACGACTACCCTTCGCTCGATTTCGACCTCGGCGAAACGGCGGACATGATCCGCGCTTCGGTGCGCGCCTTCGCACAAACGCGCATCGCGCCGCGCGCCGCCGAAATCGACGCAACCAACGTGTTTCCGCGCGATTTATGGCCGGAAATGGGGGAACTGGGCCTTCTGGGCATCACGGTGGAAGAGGAATTCGGCGGTGCCGGCCTCGGCTATCTCGAGCATGTCGTGGCGATGGAAGAGATCAGCCGCGCTTCGGCCAGCGTCGGCCTTTCCTATGGCGCCCATTCCAATCTCTGCGTCAACCAGCTCCGCCGCTGCGGCACGGATGCACAGAAAAACAGGTATCTGCCGAAGCTTATCAGTGGCGAGCATGTCGGCGCGCTGGCGATGTCCGAACCCGGCGCCGGTTCCGATGTCGTCTCGATGCGCCTGAAAGCCGAAAGGAAGGGCGACCGTTTCGTGCTGAACGGCACCAAGATGTGGATCACCAACGGGCCCGATGCGGAAGTCCTTGTGGTCTATGCGAAAACCGATCCGGCCGCGGGCCCGAAAGGCATCACCCCCTTCATCATCGAGAAGGGCTTCAAGGGATTCAGCGCCGCGCAGAAGCTCGACAAGCTCGGCATGCGCGGCTCCAACACCGCCGAACTGGTCTTCGAGGATTGCGAGGTTCCGGCCGAAAACGTGCTGGGCAAGCTCAACGAGGGCGTGCGCGTCTTGATGTCGGGCCTCGACTATGAGCGCGCGGTGCTGGCCGCCGGGCCCTTGGGCATCATGCAGGCCTGCATGGATGCGGTGATCCCTTACGTGCATGAACGCAAGCAGTTCGGCGAACCCATCGGCACCTTTCAGCTGATGCAGGGCAAGCTCGCCGACATGTATGCGACGATGAATGCCTGCCGCGCCTATGTTTATGCGGTGGCCAAAGCCTGCGACCGCGGCCAGACCGCGCGAAAAGATGCAGCCGGGGCAATACTTTACGCGGCCGAAAAGGCGACCTGGATGGCGCTCGAGGCGATCCAGGCCCTGGGCGGCAACGGCTATATCAACGACTACCCGACGGGCCGCCTCCTGCGCGACGCCAAGCTCTACGAGATCGGCGCCGGCACGTCGGAGATCCGCCGCATGCTGATCGGCCGCGAACTTTTCAACGAAACCGCGTGAGCGTCCCATGTCCGTTCTGAAGTCGAACGTCAATGCGCGCGACCCGCGCTTCAAGGCCAACGCAGAGGCGATGGCAAGCCTCGTGGCGGCCCTCGCCGCCGAGCGCGCCAGGGCAGCCGAAGGCGGCGACCAGCGCTCCCGCGAGCGCCATACGGCCCGTGGCAAGCTCCTGCCGCGCGACCGCGTCCACGGGCTGATCGATCCGGGCACGCCCTTCCTCGAACTCTCGCCCATGGCCGCCCATGGCATGTATGGCGAGCCGATCAACGCGGCCGGCATCATCACCGGCATCGGCCGCATTTCGGGGCAGGAATGCATCATCGTCTGCAACGACGCGACGATCAAGGGCGGCACCTATTACCCGGTCACGGTCAAGAAACACCTGCGCGCCCAGGAGGTTGCGCTCGAAAACAATCTGCCCTGCTTCTATCTGGTGGATTCCGGCGGCGCCAACCTGCCGAACCAGGCCGATATCTTCCCCGATCGCGAGCATTTCGGCCGCATTTTCTACAATCAGGCCCGCATGTCGGCCAAGGGCATCCCGCAGGTCGCGGTCGTCATGGGTTCCTGCACGGCGGGCGGCGCTTACGTCCCGGCCATGTCCGACGAAACCGTGATCGTCCGCAAGCAGGGCACGATCTTTCTGGGCGGCCCGCCGCTGGTGAAGGCGGCAACCGGTGAAATCGTGACGGCCGAAGATCTCGGCGGCGCCGATGTCCATTCGCGCAAATCCGGCGTTACCGACCACTACGCGATGGACGATGCCCATGCGCTGGCCATCGCGCGGCGCATCGCGGCGACGCTCAACCGCCGGAAAACAATCGACATTCCGCTGCGCGATCCCGTTGCGCCGCTTTATGACGCCGCCGAACTCGACGGCATCGTGCCCGCCTCGCTCTCGGTGCAATACGACGTCCGCGAAGTGATCGCGCGCCTTGTCGACGGTTCGGAATTCGACGAATTCAAGAAACTCTACGGCACCACGCTGGTCACGGGCTTTGCGCATATTCACGGCATGCCGGTGGGGATCGTCGCCAATAACGGCATCCTCTTTTCGGAGTCGGCGCTGAAGGGCGCGCATTTCATCGAGCTCTGCTGCCAGCGGAAAATTCCCCTGCTTTTCCTGCAGAATATCGCGGGCTTCATGGTCGGCCGTGAATACGAGACCGGCGGCATCGCCAAGGACGGCGCCAAGCTCGTCACGGCGGTGGCCTCCGCCAATGTGCCCAAGGTCACGCTGATCGTCGGCGGCTCCTATGGCGCCGGCAATTACGGCATGTGCGGCCGCGCCTATTCGCCCCGCTTCCTTTTCACCTGGCCCAATGCGCGCATTTCGGTGATGGGCGGCGAACAGGCGGCAAGCGTACTGGCGACCGTCCACCGCGATGCCGAGAAATGGACGCCCGAAGAGGCCGACGCCTTCAAGGCGCCGATCCGCGCCAAATATGACGAGGAAGGCCATCCCTATTTCGCCACCGCCCGCCTCTGGGACGACGGCATCGTCGCACCCTCCGAAACCCGCCGTGTTCTGGCGCTGGCCTTTTCGGCAGCGCTCAACGCACCGATACCGGAGACGCAGTTCGGCGTCTTCCGGATGTGAGGGAAAAGAAATGTTCAAATCCCTCCTGATCGCCAATCGCGGCGAAATCGCCGTCCGCGTCATCCGCACCGCGCGCCGCATGGGGCTGAAGACCATCGCGGTCTATTCCGATGCCGACGCCAACGCTTTTCATGTCGCCGAAGCCGACGAGGCCTGGCGCATCGGCCCGGCGCCCGCCGCCGACAGCTATCTGCGCATGGACGCGATCCTCGACGCCGCCCAGCGTTCGGGCGCCGGCGCCATCCATCCGGGCTACGGCTTCCTCTCGGAAAACGCTGCCTTTGCCGAGGCTTGCGAGAAGGCGGGCATCGTCTTCGTCGGCCCGCCGCCAAGGGCGATCCGCGCCATGGGGCTGAAGGACGCCGCCAAGGCCTTGATGGAAAAGGCGAAAGTGCCGGTGGTCCCCGGCTATCACGGCGACAATCAGGACGCAGGCTTTCTCGCCCAGCAGGCCGAAAAGATCGGCTATCCCGTGCTGATCAAGGCGGTCGCCGGTGGCGGCGGCAAGGGCATGCGCCGCGTCGACGATCCGGCGCAGTTCGGCAAGGAACTCGCAAGCGCCATGCGCGAGGCGGGCGCCGCCTTCGGCGACGAGCGCGTGCTGGTCGAGAAATATGTGGCGCGCCCGCGTCATATCGAAATCCAGGTCTTTGCCGACAGTCATGGCAATGCCGTCTCGCTGCATGAGCGCGACTGCTCGCTGCAGCGCCGCCACCAGAAAGTGATCGAGGAGGCCCCCGCGCCCGGCATGCCGCCCGAAATGCGGAAGGCCATGGGCGATGCGGCGGTCGCGGCGGCAAAAGCCATCGGTTATCGCGGCGCCGGCACGGTCGAATTCATTGCCGATGCCTCCCACGGGCTGAAACCCGACGGTTTCTGGTTCATGGAAATGAACACGCGCCTCCAGGTCGAGCATCCGGTCACCGAAGCGATCACCGGCCTCGATCTCGTCGAATGGCAGTTGCGTGTCGCCGCCGGCGAGCATCTGCCGCTGGCGCAGAAGGACATTCCGCTTGTCGGTCATGCGGTTGAGGTGCGGCTTTATGCCGAAGACCCGGCGAAGAAATTCTTTCCCTCGACCGGCCGTCTGGCCCGCCTGCGCGCGCCCGAAAACATGCCCCATGTCCGCATGGACATGGGCGTGCGCGAAGGCGACGAAGTGACGATGTTCTACGATCCGATGATCGGCAAGATCATCGCCCATGGCGAAACGCGCCGCATCGCGCTGCGCACCCTGCGCGGCTTTCTCGCGCGCATGGAAGTGGCGGGCCCGAAAACCAATCTCGGTTTTTTGATCGAAACGCTGGGCCATGACGCCTTTATCGAAGGCGACATCGACACCGGCTTCATCGACCGTCATCTCGAGGCGCTGGTACCGCCGGCCGAACCCTCGCCGCGCATTCTGGCGCTCGCCGCCGCCGCGCATCTGAAGGCGCGCGCGCGTGCGGCCGGGGCCGATCCCTCGCCCTGGTCGGCGACCGATCAATGGGTGCTGGGCGGCCGTCGCGCCGAAACCGTCGACTTCATCGTCGGCGGCGTGCCGCATCTGATGAAAATCGAGCCCGATGCCGCCGATCCCACCCTTATCCGCATCGATGACGGTGCATCCGTGGTGACGAACGCCAGCATGACAGCGGACGGCACCTTGTCCGCGACCGTCGACGGCGCAAGGCTTGCCGCCGCCTTCGTGCCGTCATCCGGCGGTTTCACGCTGATCCATGAAGGCATCGCGACCGAATTCACCGTCGTCAATCCGCTCGATGTCGATGTCGCCTCCGACGCCGACACCGGCGCGCTGAAGTCGCCGATGCCGGGCAAGATCGTGCAAGTGCTGACGGAAGCCGGCGCAACCGTCAAGAGAGGCGCGGCGCTGGTGGTCATGGAAGCGATGAAGATGGAGCAGACGCTGCTCGCCGCCGCCGACGGCAAGGTCGCGGCCGTCAATGTAAGCGTCGGCGATCAGGTCGAAGCCGGCGCCGTGCTGGTCGCCTTCGAGGAAGCGGAAAAATGAGCGCACCGCTCTGGTCGCCCACGCCCGAGCGTGTCGCCGCCTCGGCCATGGCGGCATTCATGGCGCGCGTCAATGCAAACCATGGGCTGACGCTCGACGGCTACGACATGCTGCATCGCTGGTCGGTTACGCATCCCGAGCTTTTCTGGAACGAAATCTGGGACGACAGCGCCGTCATCGGCGACAAGGGCAGCGTCACGCTGCTCGATGCCGACCGTATGCCCGGCGCGCGCTTCTTCCCCGAAGCGCGGCTGAACTTCGCCGAAAACCTGCTGCGCGGCGCGGGCGACGGTCCCGCACTCCTTTTCAACAACGAAGGACGCATGGCCGCACCACCCATCAGCCATGCGCAACTGCGTGCCGACGTCGCGCGTCTCGCCGCAGCGCTGAAATCATGGGGCGTTGCGCCGGGTGACCGTGTCGCCGCCTTCATGCCGAATTGCCCCGAAACCATTGTCGCCATGCTGGCCGCCGCCAGCATCGGCGCGGTCTTTTCGTCCTGCTCGCCCGATTTCGGCGTCAGGGGCGTGCTCGTCCGCTTCGGTCAGATCACGCCGAAAGTGCTGATTGCCTGCGATGGCTACCGCTATGCCGGAAAGGTGTTGCCCGCGCATGACAAGCTCGCCGAAATCATCGCCGGCCTGCCGACGCTCGAGCATGTCGTTACCGTGCCTTTCATTGGCGAGGGCAGAAAGAATCTCGCAAAATCAAGCGACTGGCCGGACGTGCTGGCATCTGCTCCCGGCACGCCGCTCGGTTTCGCGCGCCTGCCGTTTTCGCATCCGCTCTACATCATGTATTCGAGCGGCACCACCGGCGTACCGAAATGCATTGTCCATTCGGCGGGCGGCACATTGCTGCAGCATCTGAAGGAACACCGCCTTCATTGCGATCTGCGGCCCGGCGAGCGTCTTTTCTACTTCACCACCTGCGGCTGGATGATGTGGAACTGGCTGGTCTCGGGGCTCGCCGCCGGCGCGACGCTGGCGCTTTATGACGGCTCGCCCTTTGCACCGGGCCCGCACGTCCTTTTCGACTATATCGACGAAGCGAAAATCAATGTCTTCGGCACCTCGGCAAAATTCATCGACGCGATCAAGAAGGAAGGCCTGAAGCCCCGCGAGACGCATGATCTTGCCTCCATGCGCATGATCCTTTCGACCGGTTCGCCGCTGGTCGCCGAAAGCTTCGATTATGTCTATGCGGATGTAAAACAGGACGTCGCTCTCTGCTCGATCTCGGGCGGCACCGACATCGTCTCCTGTTTCGTTCTTGGCAGCCCGATGCTGCCCGTCCATCGCGGCGAGATACAGGCCAGGGGTCTCGGCATGGCGGTCGAGGTATGGAACGACGAGGGGCGGCCGGTTACGGGCGAGAAGGGCGAACTGGTCTGCGTCAAACCTTTCCCCTCGATGCCGGTCGGCTTCTGGAACGATGAGGACGGGGCCAGATACCGCGCGGCCTATTTCGAGCGTTTTCCCGGCGTCTGGTGCCATGGCGACTTCGCGGAGATCACCGAAAACGGTGGCATCGTCATTCACGGCCGTTCCGATGCGACGCTCAATCCGGGCGGCGTGCGCATCGGCACGGCGGAAATCTACGCCCAGGTCGAGCAACTGCCGGAAGTGCAGGAGGCACTGGCCATCGGCCAGGATTTCGCCGGCGATGTCCGCGTCGTGCTCTTCGTGGTGATGAAACCCGGCCAGGCGCTTGACGAGCCGATGCGCGCCCGCATTCGTGGCCGTATCCGCGAAGGCGCAAGCCCGCGCCACGTCCCGGCGAAAATCGTCGCGGTCGCCGACATTCCGCGCACCAAATCCGGCAAGATCACCGAGCTTGCCGTGCGCGACATCGTGCATGGCCGCCCGGTGAAGAACCGCGAGGCACTGGCGAACCCCGAAGCGCTGGAGCTTTACAAGGACATCGCAGACCTGAAAAGCTGACGAAAGTACAAGGGTCGGGAGGATCGCCATGGCAAAGAGCGAAGCGGGCAGGCCGGTAACGCCGGACGTGTCGCATGTGCGGGGGCCCGACACGCCGCCCCTGCGCGATGAAACCATCGGTCAGGCGCTCAGCGCCGCCGCCGCCAGATGGCCGGAGCGCGAGGCGCTGGTCTCTGTCCATCAGAACATCCGCTGGACTTACAAGGAACTCAACGACAAGGCCGAGGCGCTCGCCGCCGGCCTGCTGGCGCTCGGGCTCGCGCGCGGCGACCGCGTCGGCATCTGGGCACCCAATTGCGCCGAATGGACGCTGACGCAATTCGCCACCGCCAAGGCGGGCATCATTCTGGTCAACATCAACCCGGCCTACCGCCTCTCCGAACTCGAATACACGCTCAACAAGGTCGGCGTGAAAGCCTTGATCGCGCCCGAGCGTTTCAAGACCTCCGAATATGTCGAGATGGTCGAAACGCTGGCGCCGGAAATTGCCAAATCGACCGGCGAACTCGCATCCGCAAAGCTGCCGCATCTGAAACACGTGATCCAGATCGGCGGCACCCCGCGCACCGGCTGGCGCGCTTTCGACGATATTTCGGGCCTGGCGGGCGAAGCCGAACGCAAGGCCGTCGCGGCGCTGGCCGACGAGCTCGACTGCCGCGACGCCATCAACATCCAGTTCACCAGCGGCACCACAGGCCTGCCGAAAGGCGCGACGCTCTCCCACCACAACATTCTCAACAATGGCTTCATGGTCGGGCGCTCGATCGGCCTGAAGGAAGGCGACCGCCTCTGCATCCCCGTGCCGCTCTATCACTGCTTCGGCATGGTGATGGGCAATCTCGGCTGCCTGACGCATGGCGCGACCATGGTCTACCCGGCCGACGCCTTCGATCCGCTGGCGGTGCTGCAGGCGGTCGAGAAGGAGCGCTGTACCGGTCTCTATGGCGTGCCGACCATGTTCATCGCCGAGCTCGGCCATCCCGATTTCGCGAAATTCGATCTCTCCTCATTGCGCACCGGCTGCATGGCCGGCTCGCCCTGTCCGGTCGAGGTGATGAAACAGGTGATCTCCCGCATGCATATGCGCGACGTGACGATCGCCTATGGCATGACCGAGACGAGCCCCGTGAGTTTTCAGACCGGCGAAGGCGATCCGCTCGAACGCCGCGTCTCGACCATCGGCCGGGTGCAGCCGCATCTCGAATGCAGGATCGTCGATCTCGACGGCAAGACCGTGCCCTGCGGCGAGCCCGGCGAGCTCTGCACCCGCGGCTATTCGGTGATGATCGGCTATTGGGACGACAAGGAAAAAACGGCCGAAGCCGTCGACGCCGAAGGCTGGATGCATACCGGCGATCTCGCCACCATCGATGCCGAAGGCTACGGCAACATTGTCGGCCGGTTGAAGGACATGGTGATCCGCGGCGGCGAAAACGTTTACCCCCGCGAGATCGAGGAATATCTCTATCGCCACCCGAAGATCGAGGATGTTGCCGTGGTCGGCGTCCCCGACCCGAAATATGGCGAGGAAATCTGCGCCTGGGTGAAGCTCAAGCCCGGCGAAAGCGCCACCGAAGAAGAGATCAAGGCCTTCTGCAAGGGCCAGATCGCGCATTACAAGGTGCCGCGCTATGTCCGCTTCGTGCCCGAATTTCCGATGACGGTCACCGGCAAGGTGCAGAAGTTCCAGATCCGCGACGCGATGATCGCGGAACTGAAGCTCGATGTCGCGAAAACGGCATGAACGTGAACAAGGAGCATGCCTTGCCCCCCGCCCGGCCTGTTCGTCCGCATCCGGAGAGTCGGACCTTGCCGCCGACACGATGTTTCTCGTTTCGCATTTCTCGATGCGCCGCGAAATCGGCGCCTGATCCGTCGCCGCCGGACGCCTGTGCCCCGGCCTTTGCCGCCGCCCGCCAAAGCTGTAGTCTCTCCCCAACATGATGTGCCGCCGGTCAACGGCAGGCAGGACAGGGACGGGACGATGGAAACTCCGAAAGACGCAACCGCGGCAACGCGCCGTGCTCACGAAGCATTGCGCGCGACCTTGCCGCCGGACACACCCGACGATTTCGCACTCGCCCGCAAGGGTTTCATCGGCACGATTCCCGATGCGAAGGTCTTGAATGCATCGGGTCACGCCGTCTGGGACATGAGCACCTTCGATTTCATCGACACCGAACATGATGGCTGCGCCGGCTGTCCCGACACCGTCAATCCGAGCCTCTGGCGTCAGGCGAAGCTCAACGCGATCCACGGTTTGTTCGAGGTGACATCGGGCATCTATCAGGTCCGCAACTTCGATCTGTCGAATATCACCTTCATCGAGGGCGATACCGGCTATATCGTCATCGACCCCCTGATCTCGGCCGAGCCGGCGGCCGCCGCGCTGGCGCTGATGCGCAAGCATCGCGGCGACAAGCCGGTCACGGCCGTCATCTACACCCACAGCCATGTCGATCATTATGGTGGTATCTATGGCGTGCTGAGCGACGCTGACATCGCGCGCGGCCTCCAGATCATCGCGCCCGAGGGCTTCCTTGAGGAAGCCGTCAGCGAAAACGTGCTGGCCGGCAACGCGATGGGCCGCCGCGCCACCTATATGTATGGCGCGCTGCTGCCGCGCGGACCGAAGGGCCATGTCGATGCCGGTCTCGGCAAGACGGTCTCGATGGGCTCGGTCAGTCTGGTGCCGCCAACCGTCAGCATCGCCGAATCCGGCACGATGCTGGTGGTCGACGGCATCGAGATCGTCTTCCAGGTGACGCCCGGCACCGAGGCGCCGGCCGAGATGAATTTCTATTTCCCGCAATTCAAGGCGCTCTGCATGGCCGAGAACTGCTCCTGCCATCTTCACAATCTCTACACGCCGCGCGGCGCCCAGGTGCGCGACGCGAAGGCCTGGAGCCACTATATCGATGAAGCGATCGACCTTTTCGGGCCGCATACGGCTGTGATGTTCGCCAGCCATCACTGGCCGCGCTGGGGCGGCGAGGCGACGGTCGCCTTCCTGAAGAAGCAGCGCGACCTCTACAAATATGTCCACGACCAGACGCTGCGCATGGCCAATCACGGGGCAACGCCGCTCGAGATCGCCGAAGAACTGACGCTGCCGCCGACATTGACAAGCGAATGGTACACACGCGGCTATTACGGCACGCTCAATCACAACGCCAAGGCCGTCTATCAGCGCTATCTTGGCTGGTTCGACGGCAATCCCGCCAATCTGCACAAGCTGCCGCCGGTCGAGGCGGGCAGGCGCTATGTCGATCTGGCGGGTGGTGCCGATGCGCTGCTCACCAAGGCGCGTGCCGCGTTCGACAAGGGCGACTATCGCTGGGTCGCCGAAATCGCCAATCATCTGGTCTTTGCCGATCCGGCCAATGCCGCGGCGCGCCATCTCCAGGCCGATGCGCTGGAACAGATGGGCTACCAGGCCGAGTCGGGCCCGTGGCGCGCCTTCTATCTGACGGCGGCGATGGAACTTCGCAATCCGCGCCCGCCCTCCGACGTGCCACGTCAGGGTGCGGCCGGGCAGATGCGCACGCTGCCGGCCGAGCAGCTGCTGGATTCGCTCTCGGTGCGCCTCAATGGCGGCAAGGCCGGTGCGCGCCAACTGGCCTTCAACCTGACCTTCACCGACAGCGGCGAAAGCTTCGCCTTGGTGCTGGAAAATGCGGTGCTGCACCACTACAAGGACAGGCACTTGCCGAATGCGGTCGCAGTTGTGCTGACGCGCACGGCGCTGGCCGATCTGGTGATCGGCGAGACGACGCTCGAGGCGGCAGCCGCAGCGGGAAAGGTCGCGATTGAAGGCGATGCGAAACCATTCGGCGATTTTCTGTCGCTGCTCGATCGTTTCGACTTCTGGTTTGAAATCGTGATGCCGTGAGGCGCACGGGAGGGAAAATGAAAAACGACGTCAACCGCCAGTTCCGCCTCAAGTCGCGCCCGACGGGCCGCATCGAGACCTCGAATTTCGATCTCGCGAAGGAGCCGATCCCCGAGCCGGGCCCCGGCCAGGCGCTGGTGCGTGTCCTCTATCTCAGTCTCGATCCGACCAACCGCATCTGGATGAGCGACATGGATCAGTATATGCCGCCGGTCGAGATCGGCGCGGTGATGCGCGGCGGCGGTATCGGAATCGTCGTGAAGTCGAACTCGGCCCGCTACAAGGAAGGCGATCATGTCAGCGGCCTGACCGGCTGGCAGGACTACTGCATTGCCGATGAAGGCGCCAACGCGATGAGCGTGCTGCCGAAGGGCCTGCCGGTCGGCCTGCCGACCATGCTGGGCGCCTGCGGCATGACCGGTCTGACCGCCTATTTCGGCCTGCTGGAACTGGGCGAGCCGCAGCCCGGCAACACGGTGGTCGTCTCGGCGGCGGCGGGCGCCGTCGGTTCGGTCGTCGGTCAGATCGCGAAGATCAAGGGCTGCCGCGCCATCGGCATTGCCGGCGGTCCCGACAAGTGCCGCCACATCGTCGAGGATCTGGGCTTCGATGCTGCCGTCGACTACAAGCGCGCCGACTGGCGCGACCAGCTGGCGGCGGCGACGCCGGACGGCATCGATGTCAATTTCGAGAATGTCGGCGGCGAAATCATGGAAGCCGTCATGGCGCGCATGAACCTTTTCAGCCGCATGCCGCTCTGCGGCATGATCTCGGGCTACAACACCGGCGAGCCGATGCGTGCCGATTTTTCGCCGATCCTGATGCGCCGCATCACGGTTCGCGGCTTCATCGTCATCGACTTCATGGCGAAGTTCGCCGAAGGTACGATGCAACTGGCGCAATGGGTGGCGGAAGGAAAGCTCAAGCACCGCGAGACCATTGTCGACGGTCTCGAACAGGCGCCGACCGCTGTCAACAAGCTCTTCGACGGCGGCAATATCGGCAAGCTGGTGGTCAAGGTCGCCGACGCACCCTGACGCCTCACTGCGGTGCGCCGGTCGGCTCGCCTCGCGCGACGCGGGTCGTCTTGCCGGCATTGCTGCGCAGATGCGCCGTATAGGTGATCTTGCCGCCGGTCTCGACCTTGGTGATTGTCGCGTCGACCGGAAATTCCGTGCCGTCCTTGCGGCGGCCGGTCACCGGCCCGCGGTCGCTCATCCAGCGCGAGGCCTCCTTCGACGTTCCGAAGGCCTTGACCTGGCCGGCATGCGGCCGCCGGAAGCGTTCGGGCAGCAGCATGTCGAGCTTCTGTCCCAGCACCTCTTCGGCGCGGTAGCCGAACATCTTCTCGGCCTTGAGGTTGAAGAATGTGATCTGCTGATCGGCATCGACCGAGATGATGCCGTCCTCGGCCACCATCAGGATGCGCGAGAACAGCAGGTTGCGTTCCTTGTAGGCGACCTGTTCCTGCCGCCTGACGCTGTTGTCGCGAAAGGTGATCAGGAAGCGCGGCGCGCCGCCGATCCGCGCTTCGACCACGCGCACATCGACCGGCATTTCATGGCCATCCTTGCGCCGGCCGATCAGGTCGAGAAAGCGCGACTGTTCGTGCTCGGGCTCGGCCGCCCAGCGCGCCAGCCATTTGACCGGGTCGGCGCGCCGTCCCGGCTGCTGCGGCACCAGCACGGTGATGCTCCGGCCGACGACTTCCGCGGCCGTGTAGCCGAGCAGCCGTTCGGAAGCCGGATTGAAATAGGTGATTTCGCCGTCCGGCGTCGAAACGATGATCGCCTCGGGAATGCCCTCGACCAGCGCCCGGTGAAAATCCGGCAACTCGTCGTCGCGCGCACCGCTCTGGGGTGTCTGGCTCATGTCGTTCTCTCTCCCTCGTATGCTGCGCGTCGTCGGCCCCCCGGGGGGTGAGGATTCCGGCGGCATCGCGCCGCCGGAACCTCCTGTCGCTTCGCGCCGCCTAGGCGGCCGCTTCGCCGGTCGGATGACCGCCTTCCATCGCCTGCAGCACGCGGATGTCGTCGAACACCGGAATGCCCGCCTCATCGTACTTCTTGCGTGCTGTCGGCGTCAGCAGGCCGACACGGGCCAGCGCCGGCATCATCAGGTCCTTCAGCGCATGCACCTGTCCGGGCGGCAGGTCGCGGGTGATGCCCTGCTCCTCGGCCTCCTTGAGGCCCTTGAAGAAGTCGTCGGCATCGATGCCGCTATTGGTCAGCACTTCCATGAAACCCGGATCGACCTTGTTGGCGATCGTTCCGGCGGTCTGCGCCTTGACCAGAATGTTGACGGCCTGGAAGGCGAAATCGGCCAGTTCCTCCAGATCGTCCTTGTGCATCTTCTTGAACACCGGTCCGAGGAACACATGCCCGAACGAGACATGGCGGCTCTCGTCGCGCATCACGTTGAAGGTCAACTGCTTCAGCAGCGGGCAGGTGGTGGTGCGGTACATGTTGTTGAAGGCGCCGAGCGCAAGGCCCTCGACGATCATGTTCATGCCGATCATCACCTTCTCGTAGCGGTCCGACTGCAGCGTCACGTCGATCAGCTGCTTGAGCCAGGGCGACATCGGATAGATCAGCGCGATCTTGTCGCAATATTTCGAATAGACCTCGACATGCCGCGCCTCGTCCATGGTCTGTGTTGCGGCATAAAGCTTGGCGCCTTCGTCGGGCACCGAATGCGTGACGCAGGCTGCCGTCATCAGCGCGCCCTGTTCGCCATGCAGGAACTGCGACAGCAGTTGCGCCGTCGAATGAGCGGTGAAGGTTTCCTGCTGCGACTTCGACAGCTTCTTGAAGAACGGCATCTTGTGATAGATGTCGCTGTCGTTTGCGATCAGCGGGCGCGACGGATCGACTTCCGTGTCCCAGGGCAGCAGATCGTCGGAATCCCACTGATTCTGCTTGGCGCGCTTGTAGAGATCCTCGACCTTGTCTTCCGAAAAGATGTAGTTGAACGTCCAAGCGATATCCATCGGATTGCGGTAGATGTCGTCCGGCGTCATCGAGACTTTCCAGTCGCCTTTCGAGACGACCTTTGCTCCGGCATTGGCACTCATGGTCTTCCTCCTGAGTTGGCCGCTTGTTTTCTCTTCTGTGCGGCCGGTGGTTCCTGGTCTCGTTAGTGCTCTGTTCTCGCTAGTACTGGCGCGCGGGCGTCTTGACGACGAGCCCCGCGAGCGATGGTTCGACCTTGATCTGGCAGGAAAGCCGGCTGTTCGGTTGCACGTCGAAGGCGAAATCGAGCATGTCGCGTTCGAGCTCGTCCATCGGCGCGAGTTTCTCGAACCAGCCCTCCTCGACATAGACATGGCAGGTCGCGCAGGCGCAGGCGCCGCCGCAATCGCCCTCGATGCCGGGGATGGTGTAGCGCACCGCTCCCTCCATCACCGACAGCCCGTCGGCGACATCGACATTGTGTTCCGTGCCGTTGAACTCGATATAGGTGACCTTCGTCATGTTCCTCGCCGCCGGTCGTTTCCCGATGCTCCCGGCGCGGCGCCGGGATTAGGGCAAAGCCCCTAGAAAAAATGTACCTATTTCGGGCGCGCTGGCGCCGCGACAAGGTGTCCGCCCGGGCTTGCCGGGGTGCGGCAGATCGTCCGGCCCTTTTTGCTGCACTTGCGCAGGAATTTCTTGTGCGGCAGCGAAGAAAGCGCCGCCGCCGGACCCTCCGTAGACGGAAGAAGGGCACGTCGGCCGGGCCGGACCGGGCCGTTAACCCTGGCCGTTTCGGGTCCGAATCCGGCTGTGTCGGCCGCCGGGCTTTCCTGTATAGTTCTCCTCCGGAACGGTCCGCCGCGGTCGGGGGCGTTGCAGAAAGAGTGGTGTCGGATGAACGGAATTGAATTTGCCCCTGCAGGGCTCGGGCGCATCGCGGCCCTGCTGCTGGCCCTTGCGGCCTTTGCCGCGCCGGCGGCCATGGCCGAGGAGGCGCCGCCGCCGGCCGATGGCGACATCCACTACGAACTGTCCGACCCGGTCGACTCGCCGCCGGTCAACTACCGTTCGGGCTACGACGCCGAATACGACACGCAAGGCCTGCACGAGGCGGAGATGTATGCCGAGGAATATGAGCGCCGCAAGCGCGAGGAAGAGCGCCGCAAGCGCGAGCAGCTCGACAAGATCAACGACTTCACCAGCGGTGCGCGGACGACGAAGGGCATCACCGACGGGTCGCGCTACTGACCGGTCTCAATAGTCCCATTTCCAGTTGATGCCGCCGCCGCTTGAGGCGTCCTGGCCGATCCGCGTATCGACGCTGATATTCTCGTTGAGGTCGATCTCGACCTTGACCGATGAATCGCTGGCCAGCGCGCCCTGTTCGACGCCGACATAGAAGCCCTCGCGCAGATATTTCCCGGCCGCCACCGTTGTCCCGCCCGAGGCCCCGGCATCGACGCGCAGCACGTCGAGCCCGAGCGAACGCTGCATCTCGCCCAGCAGCCCGAAGCCGCCGATCCCGCCGGCGCCGGAAAGCTGCGCCGCCGTGTTGGCCAGCTGCGCGGCCTCGAAGGCACTGAGCTCGCCGACCCCCTTCTCGAACAGGATTCGCGAAATGATCTCGTCCTGCGGCATGTCGGGCTGCGCGCGCAGCGCGATGACGGGTGCCGAACCGCGTCCGCTGACCGCGACGGTCGCCTTGAAATCGCCGCGCCCGTAATCGAGGGCGATGTCGATCTCGGGATCGGGCGGGCTGGCGCCGCGGAAGGTGACGATCCCGCGCGACAGCGTGAAGCTCTTGCCGGCGAAGTCGAGCGTGCCGCGCAGGCTGCGCAGAACGCCGCTGATGCGCGGCGCATCGGCCGTGCCGCCGACGGTCAGATCGCCGCTCCACAACGCGTTGACGCCGCGGCCCGAAAGCTGCGCCGGCGGATTGCCGATCGCAAGCGCCAGGTCGAGCGCGACCGGGAAGGGCACCGCTTCCTCGACCGTCCGCCGCGCCGCGCCGTCGTCCGGCCCGTTGATCTCGATGACGGCGATATGCGGCACCCCGGAAGGCAGCTGCTCGGGAATGACGAACAGCGCGTCGGTCGTCGTCAGCGCGCCGCCGAGCCGGAACGGCTCTTCGCGGGTCGGCGGCAGCGCAGCGCCGGTCAGGGCCAGATCGCCGCTGATCGCCAGCGTCAGGTCGCGCCGCCGCGCCACCTGCAACCCGGAAAACCGTGCCGCGATCCGCACCGCCTCTGCGCGGTCGGCCGCCAGCGAGATCGTGCCCCCGGCATCGAGCCGCCCGGCGCCGCCGTCGCGCGCCGTCAGCGTGAAATCCAGCACCTCGCTGCGTGCCCCCTCGATCCGCAGCGTGACGTCGCGGAGCGCCGTGCCGGTGACGAAATTCTCGAACGTGCCCTTGTCGAGCGTGGCGCGGCCCGAAAACAGCGGCGCCGAAATATCGCCGCTGGCGCCGAGCGCGATCGCGGCATCGCCGGTCAGCCGCTGCCCGGGGAGATCGGCCAGCGCCATCAGCGAGGCGATCGGCCCGTGCCAGGTCAGGTCGCCGCTGACCGCGCCGCGCGCCGCCAGCATCGGCCAGGCGCCGGCCGGATCGCGCACCAGCGGCAGCGTGGCATTGAGCCGGAACGGCTCCTCGGAAACGCCATGCGCCAGCGCCGTCAGCGTCAGCCGCCGCGCCGCCCACGTGGCGTCGAGCGTCGCATCGAAGGCGGGCTGCGTGTCGAGCCCGGCATCGGTCAGCCGCACGCCGGCAAAGCGCAAGGCCATCTCGCCGCTTTCGCGCCCGCTGTCGAGCCGCACCCGGCCGCTCATTGTGCCCCCCGCCGCATCCGACGGCAGCAGCGGCGTCAGCAGCGCCAGCGGCAGCGTCTCGGCCTCGAAGGAAAGCTGCACCGCGCGGCGGCCGAGCCGCATCGCGCCGTCGAGCCGCCCGGCGCCGTCGGGCCCGGCAAATGCAAGCGCCAGTTGCGGCATCTCGAGCCCGCCCCCCGCTGGCATCCCGAGCCGCAGCGGCTGGGCGAGCGCCATCGAGGTCTCGCCCAGCGTCAGCGACAGCGCCGTCACCGTCAGCGCGTCCGCCTGCCAGATCCCGTCGGCCGAAAACGCGACCGGCTCGTTGCGCAGCGTCAGCCGCTCGCCGGCGAGCCGGGCCTCGAGCGCAATGGCGTCGAAGGGGCCCGTCGCACGGGCGGCGATTTCATTGAAGACCGTGTTGCCGGCCGCGCCGCCCGCCGCGCCGAGCCGCGCCGCAATCCGGCCGGCGCCATGGAGGTCGCGAAGCGCCGCCGTCAGTTCGACCTGGTCGAGCGACAGCGTCTCGCCGGCAAGGGCCGCGAGATCGAGCTCGATCCGCCGCGCCGTCAGCGACAGACTGGCATCCTGCATCCCCTGCCGCTCGCCGAGCGTCAGCGCCATCTCGCCGCGCCCTTCGAGCGCCAGCCCGGCCAGCCGCCCGAGCGGCGCCAGCGCCACCCGCCGCCCGGCGATCTCGCCCGCGGCGATCCCGTCGGGCGACAGCGTCACCGCGCCGGTCAGGGCCGCGCCGAACATGTCGGCCTCGATCGCGGCGAAACGCGCCCCGCCGGCCGCGGGCAGCGTCACCTGCGTTGCGATCCGCGCCCGCCCGTCATCGCCCTCGAGCAGCAGCAGCGCCGGGCCGCTGCCGCCTTGCGTCAATGTCGTGTCGAGCGTCGCCCGCGCGATGTCGATGCCGGCTGCCGCGCCGTCGCGGAGTTCGGCCGCAAGCACCAGCCGCGCCGCGCCCGGGGCGCCGCTGATCTGCGCCTCGGCCGTCAGCGCGCCGCGTGCCACATCGCCGGCAACATCGCCGATCTCGGCAAGCGTCAGCACCGCGGCGCCGTCCATCGCGCCGGCCGCGGTCATCGCGAAGCGCCCCGTGAGCCGGTTGTCGCCGGCCGCCGCCGCGACATCGCCGAGCGACCAGCCGCCGCCTGCATCGAACCCGGCATCGCCTTCGGCCGTCAGCCCGGCCGCCAGCAGCCGGTCGAGCGCCGCATCGCCGGTCGCGACCGGCCCGGCCCGCAAGGTCAGCCGCCCGCTGCCCCGGCCATCGGCGAAACGGAACCCCTCGATGCGCGCCTCGACCGCGCCCGACATTGTCTGTCCACTGAGTATCCCGAGCGGCGCCAGATCGGCGAACACGGCCTCGATATCGCCGTCGGCTTCCGCCGCGCCGCTGCCGAGATCGATCCCGGCCCGCCCGGCGAAATGCGCCGTGCCGCCGAGCCCGCTCAGCGCCGCCGTCGCGATCGTCGCCTGGCTCAGCGCCGCATCGGCCTGGCCGGTCAGTTGCCAGCCGCCCGGTCCGGCATCGCCGCCCGCGCCGTCGAACAGCGCCGCGAGGCCCTCGGCCGTCCCCGCCGCCTCGATGTCGTAATGCCCGCCGCGCCGCACCGCCGTTGCATCGCCGGCCAGCGTCAGCCCGCCGGCCGCCACGCGCGCCTCGGCCAGCCGGTAGCTGTCGGAACCGGTCTGGGCCAGCCGCCCGCTGGCGGTCAGCGCCCTTGCGTCATCGAGGAAATCGAGTTCGCGCGCCACCGTGTCGCCCTCGGCCGCGAGCCGGAAACGGAGATTGGCCCGCTCGCCCAGCGCGCCATGCGCATCGGCCTCGAGCACCAGCGCCGGCCCGGCATCGACCGCGGCCCGCCCGGTCATCAGCCCGGCCAGGCTCTGCCCGTCGATCTCGATGGCAAGCCGCCCGACGCCGTCGAGCCCGGCCAGCCGCGCCAGGGCGCTGGGCCGCCCGGCCTCGCCATCGGCAAGGCTGAGCTTCAGCAAGCCCCGTTCGGGCCCGGCGAGGAAGCGGTATTGCAGATCGGCATGGCCGGCGCCGCCATCCGGCCGCTGCAGCAGCAGCGCGATGTCGCTTTCGCGCCGCCCATGCAGCAGATGGCCCTGCGCGGTGAAACGGATCTCCTCGCCGGCCAGCGCCGCACCGAACGTCATGTCGCGCGCATTGAAATTGTCGAGCCGCAGCGTGACCGGCAGCACCGGCAGGCGCGGCAGCACGAAATCCTCGCTTTCGCTTCCGCTCTCGGCCGCCAGCGGCGCCCGCGCGACATCGAGCCCGCTGAGGTCGAGCCGCGTGACGTGAACCTCGCCGCGCCACAGAGCCAGCGGCCGCCAGTCGAGTTCGAGGCTCTCGAGCGTCGCCCAGACGCCCTCGGCATCGGAAACGCGGATATCGCCGAGCCTGAGCCGTCCGGGCCAGACGCCGTCGAGCTGGCCGATCTCGATCTGCGTCTCGCCGTCCCGCGCCGCCGCCAGCGCGGCATCGAGCAGCCGCTCGCGCAGCGGCGCGATGTTGACGAGCCCCAGCCCCAGCGCGATCGCGGCGAGCCCCAGCCCGAGCGCGAACAGCAGCACGGCGAGCGCCCGCCGCGCCAGCATCCCGCCGAAATTCTGAGTCGTGTCCGCCATCAGCCCCTTTCCATCAAAATGCCTGCCCCAGTGACACATAGATCTGGAAGGCATCGTCGATGCCGCGCCGCCGGTCGAGCGGCACCGCAACGTCGAAGCGCACCGGCCCGATCGGCGTGTAATAGCGCAGGCCCAGCCCCGCGCCCCACAACAGCCCGTCATCGAAGGTGGGCGCCAGGCTCTCATAGGCCTGCCCGCCATCGACAAAGCCGACCACGCCGATCGTCTCGCTGACGCGGTAGCGCGCTTCGGCCCCGGCCTCGGCGACCGAGCGCCCGCCCAGCGGCGTGCCGGTGGCGCTGAGCGGCCCGGCCAGCTGGTAGCCATAGCCGCGCACCGAGCCGCCGCCGCCGGCATGGAAGCGCAGCGAGCCCGGCACATCGGTGGTGGCATCGGCCAGGATCGAGCCGTAGCGCGCCCGGAGCGCCAGCGTCAGCGCCGGCCCGAAGCGGAAATAGGTCGCGCCCGTGGCCTCCAGCCGCGCAAAGCTGGTCGCTTCCCGGTCGGCGCCGCCGAAATAGGGCGCGCCGGCCAGCGTCGCCCGCACGCCTTCGCCGGGGTCGAACAGATCGTCGGAACTGTCGTAGCGCATGACCACCGGAAACCCGATCAGCTGATAATCGGTCCGCCCGTTGGCATCCTCGGTCTCGGTCAGCTCGAAACTGACGCCGGCGCTGCCGGTCAGCCGCGCCCCGAACGGGCGCTCCAGCGAGGCGCCGGTGCGCAAGCGATATTCGTTATAGGCATCGGTGCGCGCATTGGCGATCTCGGCACTGACGAGCAGGCTCTGCTTCGGCCGCAGGAAGTTGGGCTTGCGGAACTCGGCCGTGCCCTTCTGTTCGATCTCGGCGATCGACAGCCCCAGCACCAGCTTCTCGGCCCGGCCGAACAGGTTGCGATGCTCCCAGCTGCCGCGCACGCCGGCCCCCTCGCTCGACGACCAGGCGGCACCCAGCCGCACCGTGCGCGGCGCCCGCTCGGCAAGTTCGATTTCCTGCACCGCGCGGCCATCGGCGTCGACCGCGCCCGACGTCACCGACACGCTCTCGAACAGGCCGCTGTCCCTGAGTGCCGCCGTCGTCGCATCGACCGCGCGCCGGTCGTAGGGCGCGCCGGGCGTGATCCTGGCCAGCGAGGTCACATAGTCGGCCTCGGTCCGCCCGTCGGGGTTGCGCACCAGCAGCGGCCCGAACAGCAGCCGCGGGCCCGCCGTGATGGTCAGCGTCACATCGGCCTGGCTCGACGAGAGATCGACCACCACCCGCCTTTCGGCAAGCTCGGCCTGCGGATAGCCGTGATTGTGCAGATATGCGACCGCCGCCCGCGTCAGGTCGATGACGCGCGCGGCCCGCACCGCGCGCTCGGGCGCAAGGCCCAGCGCCGCCCCGTCGCGCGGCAGCCCGCGTGCCTCGGCCTCGCCCTCGGGCAGATCGGGATAGACGATCTCGAAACGGCGGATCATCGCCCGCTGTGCCAGCACCACCTGATAGATCACCTCGAAGCCGCCGCCCGCCGCCTCGCGGATGACCGGCGTCACCCGTCCGTTGTAATAGGCTTCCGAGCGCAGCACCTCGACCAGGCGCCGGCTGTCTTCCTGGGCCCTTCGGCGCAATTGCGCCAGCGTCGTCGGCGGCGGCACGCCGTCTTCGGCCTCGGCGTCGAGTTCGCGTGCGTCTTCGAGCATCTGCCGCAGATCGTCGGGGACCCGCCGCCCGCTGACCCGCGTCGTGAAGGAAAGTTCGCCCGGCACCCGTTCCCAGGAAGGCGCCGCCGCCGCCGCGTCGCGCGCCACTTCCTTGTCCGCCTCCGCCGCTTCGGCCGCGTCTGCCGCGCGCGCGACATCCGGCGCCGCAAAGGCAATCAGCGCGACCAGCGCCAGAACAACCGCACCTCTCTTCCCACCCTCCCCTTGTGGGGTGAGGCGCGGTTTGCGGCACGCAAACGAAAAGGTCCGGTGGACCTTTTCGAGCGCCGAACGCCCGGAGCGCAAGCGCAGGGCCGGGCCGTCAAACGATCGCAGATCGTTTGGGGCGGGGGACTCCGCTATCGGTGATTGGCGGGCGTCATGTTGCCCGTTCCCGTCCCAACCATTCAGTGTCATCCCGGGATTTATTCCCGGGACCCAATCCACGTCGATGCTTGTTGCCGGAATTGTTCGTGCCCCGGCGCGGCGCCGATGCATGGCTTCTTTATCTCTGCCGAGGGAAGCGCCGGCCGGAAACCACACCGCACGAAACCAGGCCGAAAGGCCCCGCAGCCCCGTCCGGGCGGCCGGCACCGCCATCCGGCCGCGCCGGCCCCATATGCGGGCATCCCTCACCCGCATGGTCGCTCCGCCGCCGAGGCACCGCCCGCGCTCATTGCCACTCCACTTGCCGTGCGCCGCCGGCGCCCGAATTCACCATTAAGGGGCCATAATGGCAGAAAATGGCGGCAAGGGGGCATTCGCCGCCGGCGCGGGGCGCTTCTATGAGGTCGGATATCCCCATCGGGCGACGAAGCCGACATCGCCGGGGTCGAAGGCGGCGTCGGGCTGCCGGCGAAAGCGCCCGCTCGAGGCGGGGGTCTCGACCGTGGCGGCGAACCGGCTGATGACCGCCTCGGGGGGCTGGTGCCCCAGGAAGCGGCAGAGCGCGCCGCACACCGCCGCCGGTTCGCGGCACAGCCGGTCGAAGTCGAGAAACATCACGCGCTCGGGATGGCGCCGGGCGATGGCGCGCATCCGCCGATGCGCGGCACACCAGTAGGCCAGCGAGTCGCGTGGCGTGAGCGCGATGTCGCGGTTGAGAAGAACCGGCCCCCAGAGCTGCAGCTGGTTCTGGTTCTCGCTGAACGCCATGTCGAGTCCGTTGCGGGTGACATGGACATAGCGCAGCCTCGGGTCGAGTTCGAGCAGCCGGTCGATGACGATATGCGTATTGGGCGCCTTCCATCCCCAGCGGGCGGGCACCGCCATGTCGGCCGTGTCGAGCAGCGAGGCGGCGCGCGCGCGCAGCCAGTCGGCCTTGTGCTGCGGGCGCGGCCGCGCCGCCAGCGCCTCCACGATGCGCGACAGGCGCGCATCGGCATCGAGGCCGCCGGTCATCCGGCGATAGAAGATGCGCACCAGGCGCTCGAAGACATGCGGCGGCTCGACCAGCACGTCGGGGCGGATGAAGAGCAGCGTGAACCACAGATTGTCATGGGCGCGGTTGAGGTCCGATCCCATGTAGTAGCCGGCATCGTCAAGGAAGCGGGCGACCACCCGCGTGCCGCTGCCGCCGATCGCGCCGACGGCCACCGGTGCCGGTTGCGAAGCTGTCATGAAGCCCCCCGTCCGCGCCGCATCGGCGCCCCCGCTCAGCGCTTCAGCACCGCCTTGACCAGCGGCCCGTAAGGCGAGCCGCCCAGCATCGCCAGCTGCTGCTGCGCCGAGACATCGTTGATCGGCTCCTGCGGCCGCGCGACGGGGTGCACCGCGCGCCGCAACGGCCGCGTGCCGGCCGGCATCGCGATGATATCGGCAATCGCGCGCGGCACATCCATCGGGTCGGTGTCGCCGCCGCCGCCGCCGGCAACCCCCATCTGCGCCGTCATCTGCGGATAGGCGGCCAGCAGCGCCTCCGGCGTCCGCGCCTTGAGCGCCGCCGTCGGCGCCAGCTGCTTCTCCCAGATTTTCGTCGGATAGCCGCCGGGCTGGATGATCGTCACCTCGATCCCCTGCGCCACCGTCTCATAGGCGAGCTGCTCGCTCAGCGCCTCGAGCGCGAACTTGGTCGGCGAATAATGCCCGACGCCCGGAACGATCAGCCGCCCGAGCTGCGAGGTGACATTGAACACCTGCCCCGCGCCGGCCGCGCGCATCGAAGGCAGCAGCGCCCGGCACATCCGCTGCGCGCCGAACACATTGGTGTCGAAGATCAGCCGCGTCGCTTCCATGTCCTGGACCTCGATCGGCCCCGACAGCGCCATGCCGGCATTGTTGACCAGCACGTCGATCGTCCCGCCGGCTTCCGCAAGCGCCTGCGCCACGCCTTCCGCAACTTGCGCCTCCGAGGTCACGTCGATCTCGATCACGCTGATGTCGAGCCCGTCGCTGGCCGCCAGCGCCCGCAGCTCGTCGGCTTCCGCGCGCGGCAGGTTGCGCATGGTCGCGAACACCTTGGCGCCCAGCCGCGCATAATGCTCGGCGCCCAGCCGGCCGAAGCCCGACGAACAGCCGGTGATCAGGATCGACTTGCCCGAAAGGTCGGGCGCCGCCGCCGCCGTTTCGGCCCGCGCGCGCGCGCCGCCGGCGGCCAGTGCGGCCGCGGCCACGCCCATCATCAGGTGACGGCGGTTGATCGCGCCTGTGTTCGTCATCGGAAGCTCCTCGTGTTTCATTTTCCCGCGCGCCGCCCGCAACCGGCGCCGCAGCGCGCGCCTTGACGGCTCAAGCGGCCATCATGGCAGAAAAGCGCGGGGAGGGGGGCGGGGCGGGGCGAAAAAGGCGCATGGCGCCTATGCGCCAGAAGCAGACTTTCCTTCGCCCGGCTCGTCGGTAAGGCCGGCACCATCCGCGCGAGCACTTTGCCGACGGCCTAAGGCGATCAGCTCTCACCCCAGCCGTGGCGGAAAATGCCGATGACGGCTTCGATGTGCCGTTTGACGAAGGCATCTGAAAAAGGCTCTTTCTTCCAGATGCGCCGCGCACCGGCGGGCGAGACGAAGACGAAGTTCATCGCTCCCGCCAGCGCATAAAAGTCGTAGACGCTTTTCGGGCGGCCGCTCGCTTGCGAGATCATGTCGGCAAAGCGGCTGACATGCTTCTCGGCGATGTAGTCGCGGCGGCCGGACTCCACATTCGCTTCGCGCATGATGAAGTTCAGCATTTCCGGATGGCGCGCGCTGCCGCGGATATAGGCCGCGATGAGCGCGGCCAGCTGGTCGCCCCCGCGCTTGGGGAGTTCATCTGCGAACAATTCCCGGATGGCGGTCTCCGACTGAGCGAAGGCCAGATCCACCGCTTCCCGCCACAGCGCGTCCTTGCTGTCGAAGTGATACCTCAACAAACCGCGCTGGACACCGGCCTCTTCCTCCAGGGCAGCCACAGTCACGCCCTCGAAGCCGACGGTCGCAAACATCTCGATGGCCGCCGCCAGCAATCGCTGGCGGGTCTCTTCGGCACGCTTCTGCTGCGCCCTCTGGCGCGTTTTGGGGGAACGCAAGGTCATTTGACGCAAGACACTATCAGAGTCGGCACCCGAATTAACCAGATACTATTTTTACTCTTGAACAAAAATAATTATTTTCTCTAGTATGCAAAATTAGTGAAGTGTTCATCGTGACTTTGAGCTCCGCCATCCGGCGGAAGGGGGCGTCCGCTCTTTAAAAGATCGCGTGAAAAGAGCGCGTGCAATTTCAAACGGGGGGTGACGGGTCGTCATGTATCGCGGCTCGCGAATGGGGCAATGGCAAATCTGAATGCACTCGCGGCGCGGCGGAAGGCGCGCCGGGCGAAATTTTTGGACAATCGCTGGTTCGTTCAGTCGCTCACGGCACTCGGCCTGACCCTGACGGTCATGTCCGGCACGGCCTCGGCGGCGGATGCCACCTGGACCGGCACAACGGCCGATTACAACACCGGCACCAACTGGGACACGAGCACCGTCCCCGGTTCGGGCGACACCGCCACCTTCGACAATACCGCCACCAACCAGAGCGTCACTTTTTCATCGAGCCCGATCAGCGTCGGTGGCTGGACGCTCAACAGCGGGAACTACGATTTCACGATCGGCAGCGGTCAGCACCTCACTTTCGACGGTGCCGGCATCATCAACAATGGCGCCAACATCGTCGACAGCTTCGCCATCACGAATGAGGGCAGGCTGGACTTCTCCGGCGCCAGCTCAGTGAGCGGCGGCAGCTTGAGCACCACCATCACCACCAACAGCGGAGGCACCACCTACATCGGTGACACCGCCAGCGCCAGCAACGCGCGTTTCTACATGTATGGCACAGGCTCACTCGACATCTCCGGCCTTGCGAACAGCGGCACCACCGTCAGCTTGTTTGGGGGGAGCGGCGACATCTTTCTCGGTTCGAAGAACCTGACATTCGGCGGCACCAGCGTGGTCGCCACTTTTTCCGGCGTGATCCAGGACGGCGGCGACGGCGGCGGCACCGGCGGTTCGCTGACCAAGGACGGGGGCGCCAGCGTACTGACGCTGAGTGGCGCCAACACCTATACCGGCGGAACGGCGATCAACAGCGGCACGGTCGTGATCGGCAACGACAGCGCGCTCGGGACCGGCGATGTCACGATGGCGAGCGGAGCGAACATGTTCTTCGCCGGCGATTACACCGTCGCCAACAATTTCGGGCTGACCGGCAATACTTACTTCAACGTCGTTACTGGCTCTGCCAGCACACTCTCCGGGATCATTTCCGACACCGGCGTCACGCCCGGTGTATTGAACAAGTCGGGCAGCGGCACGCTGGCGCTCTCCGGCGCCAACACCTATACGGGCGGCACGGCCATCAATGCCGGTACGGTTACGGTTGCCGACGACGATGCGCTCGGCACGGGCGATGTGACGATGACAGGAGCGGCGACGCTCGGCTTTGCCAGCGGCACTTTCACCCTCGCCAACAATTTCGGCCTGACGGGCACGCCGACCTTCTTTGTCGATACCGGCAATACCGACACCATCTCCGGTGTGATCTCCGACAGCGGCGCGACGCCCGGCGCGCTTGAAAAGACGGGCGATGGAACGCTCGTGCTGACCGGCATCAACACCTATAGCGGCGGCACCATCGTCAATGGCGGCACGCTGAATGTCCTGGCCGATAGCGGGCTCGGCGATTCCTCGGGCGGCGTCACGCTCGACGACGGCACGCTGCAATGGGGAGCGGCTTTCGATTCTGCGCGCGACATCGCTCTGGGCAGCGGCGGCGGCACCTTCGATACCAACGGCTATAGCTCCACGCTTTCCGGCGTGATCTCCGGCGATGGCGCATTCACCAAGAAGGGCGCTGGCACGCTGACGCTGTCGGGCGTGAACACCTTTACCGGCGATACGACGGTGAATGCTGGCAACCTCGCGATCAGCGGATCGCTGGCGTCAAGCCAGATCACTGCAAGCGGCGGCACTCTGCGGTATATCGGCTCCGGCACGGCAGGCAGCGCCACCCTCACCAGTACCCTCTACAGCATTGACTTCTACGGCAACAGCACGGCCGCCAACGCCACCATCATCGACAACTGGAGCCTGGGATTCCACGACTCCAGCTCGGCCGGCAGCGCAAACATCACCAGCGGCCAGTTCATGGACTTCAGCGATTCCAGCACGGCCGGCAACGCTACCATCGTCAACAATCACAACCTGTCCTTTGCCAACACCAGTACGGCCGACAACGCAACGATCACCAACAACGATGCCTCCGCGAACTTCTACGATACCGCCAGCGGTGGCACCGCGCGCTTCATTCTGAACGGTACCGGCAATCTCGACATTTCCGGTCTCTCAAGCAGTGGCACGACCGTCGGCTCCATCGAGGGGGATGGCATTGTTTATCTCGGTTCCAAGACCCTCACGGTGGGCGGCAACGATCTCGACACCACCTTCTCCGGCACGATACAGGATACCGGCGGCTACGTTTCCGACACAGGCGGCTCGCTGACCAAGGAGGGAACCGGCAATCTGACCCTTTCCGGCGCCAGCGCCTACACCGGCGCAACGACGGTGAACGGCGGAACGCTGTTCGTCGACGGATCGCTCGGCAGCTCCAGCCTGCTGACGGTCAATTCAGGCGGCATACTTGGCGGCAGGGGCGCGGTGGCAAACACCGTGATCGCCAGCGGCGGCACGCTGGCGCCGGGCAACTCCATCGGCACGATCACGGTCGCCGGCAATCTCACACTGTCTTCCGGCTCAACCTATGCCGTGGAGGTCTCGCCGAGCGCGGCCGACATGACGATCGTGACGGGAACGGCAACGATTGCGGGCACCCTCACCACGACCTATTCCGGCGGCAGCTATACGGCGGGGACCCAATACACGCTCCTCAGTTCCGTCGGCGGGCTGAGCGGTACTTTCGCGAGCGTCAGCTCGACGAACCTGCCCTACGGCTTCATCGCGGATGTGAGCTACGATCCGAACAATGTGTTCGTGACCCTGACGCAATATCTCGATTCCGGCGAGGGACAGATCTACGCGAGCGGAACCACGGCGGCCATCGCCGATCAGCGGATGCTCCGCAACGCCGTTCTGGACCACCTGCTTGCGCCGGGAGACGGCACGGTGCTCTGGGGCCAGGGCTTCGGCGGCTACAACAAGTTCGACGACGGGCTGACGATCGACCATCACCACAGCGGCGCCATCGCCGGTTTCGATCTGCCGCTCGACAACGGACTCCGCGCCGGTGTGGCCGCCGCCTATACGAGCGCCGACACCTCCGTCCCGGCCCATGACGGCAGCGCCGACGGCGATGCCGGTCATGTACTCGTCTATGCAAGCTGGACGGAGGGGCCCTTCGCACTGCGTGGCGGCGCCGCGCTCGGCTGGGGCAGCAGCGATGTCACGCGCAGCGTTTCCTCGGTGGGCGAAACCAACACAAGCAACCGGCCCTTCCGGACGGAACAGGTATTCGCGGATGCGGGCTATGCCTTCGACATCGCGGGCGCGAGCCTCGAACCGCATCTCGGCCTTGAGCATGTTCGCGCCTCGACCGGCTCCTTTCAGGAGACCGGCGGACCTCTCTCGAATTTCTCGGGCGCCGGCAGCGATGCCTCCGCCACCTTTACAACGCTCGGCATCCGGGCGCTCGTCGACAGCATTCCGGCCGGACCGTTCAAGGTGAGGCCGAGCTTCGATCTGGGCTGGCGGCGCGGTTTCGGCCTGTCCCGTCCCCGCCAGAGCGTAACGGTCAACAACACGGGACAGGCCTACGTCTTCTACGGAACCCCGCTTGCGGAGGATGCGCTCACCGTGAATCTCGGCGCGGATATTCTCATCGCACCTTCGTTGCGCCTGCATCTCGGTTACGACGGCTTCCTGTCCAGCCATTCCCGCGACAACGCCGTCACCGGTAGACTGGCGTGGAGATTCTGAGGAAGATGCAGCATGCTGTATGTCCGCTTCGGGTCACAACCGGACAACGGCCCTCCCTTCCAACGTTTCACTCTCCGGCGCTCGATCCACCTTTCTCCGCCTCCCGCGTGAGCAGCTTCCCCCCGTTCCCCCATTCTCCGCTGGCGGGCAATCCCCCGATAGGCGACACTGCCCCCGGCGCCCTCCGGCAAGCGGAAGCGCCGCCGGGAGAACACCATGAAAGACGGCTCGAAATGATCGCCCGCGCTTTCCGCCCGCTGCTGACAATCCTGGTCACGGTTCTGGGCCTCGCCTTCGCCGCCTCGGTCTTTTCGCCTTCGGCCCGCGAGCTGATCGAAGATGCCGTGCCGGTCTGGGAGAAAACGCGCCCCGCCGAGGACAAGGTGCGCCAATGGCTCGGCCTGCCGGCAAGGGATCGCGGGCTCTGGCCCTTCGACTGAGCCCCGTTTGACCCCCCTAATGCATCGCATTACCCTCTCTCCCATGAACGATCCCGAAACCGCGCAGAAGCCGGGCCGGCGCAACGACACGCGCCTGCGCCTGATGCAGGCCGCCGAAAGCCTTTTCGGCGAGCGCGGGCTGCATGGTGTCACCCTGAAGGAGATCAACGCGGCCGCCGGCCAGCGCAATGAATCGGCGCTGCATTATCATTTCGGCTCCAAACCGCAACTCGTCGACGCCATTCTTTCCCACCGCGCCCGGCAGATCGACCGCCGCCGCGTCGAGAAGCTCGACGCGCTGGCCGCCGCCGGCGCCGCGCCGGCGCTGCGCGCCGTGCTGCGCGCCACCTTCGAGCCCATCACCGAGCTGCTCGACAGCGACGACGGCGTCCGCTTCGTGCGCTTCGCCGCCCAGGTGCTCAACGATCCGGATTTCGACCTGCCCTCGGTCGCGCTGCGCAGCGGCTATGAAGGCATTTCCCGCGCCAACGCGCTCGTCGTCGCGGCGCTGGGCGACCTGCCGCCCGAAATCGCGGTCCAGCGCCAGCGCTTCATGCTGGAAATGGCGCTGACCTCGCTGGCGATCTGGACCCGCCGCGGCGACGCCACGGCCGACGCCGCGGCCCGCGCCTTCTTCGTCGCCAACCTCCTCGACGAAATCGCCGGCGCCCTCGAAGCCCCCGTCGCCGAGGAAACGCTGGCCGCGCTGCAGGCCACGCAAAAAGCCTGAGCCGCGCCTCTTTCTCACCATTGAATAAAAGTGTCACCCCGGCGAAAGCCGGGGCCCAATCCACGTCGCCGCAAGCGGCGAAGGAAGAAATTGGCACGCGGAGACGCGGCCTGTCCGCCGTAGCTGCGACCCGTCCGCCGAAGCTCCGACCTGTCCTCCGAAGCTGCAAAGCAGCGCAGGAGGAAGGAGCGTAGGTGGAAGCAGCGCAGGAGGAAGGCGCGGAGAAGGGAAGAATGGTTCACGCAGAGGTGCAGAGACGCAGAGAAGAAAAGGATTTTGGCGCTGCGCGCCGGATAGTGTTGATGCGTTTGCCAAAACCAAAAGTGTCACCCCGGCGAAAGCCGGGGTGTGGATTCACATTTGAAGTG
>TARA_R110000824_G_scaffold127754_3_pt1 | contig 84687 bp, 82 predicted proteins | sample TARA_R110000824 | Tara Oceans TARA_R110000824 (sample SAMEA4397747) | marine metagenome | biome: Polar Biome; feature: [MES] marine water layer (ENVO:01000295) within the mesopelagic zone...; material: water (ENVO:00002006), including particulate matter (ENVO:01000060) such... | reverse complement strand
AGTTTCAGATCAATCATATTATCACCGGAATCCAATACATTCAGAACATTACAAAAAGGAACAACCTTTGTCGCCTGCACGACAATTTGCTAAAGTGAATATGCAACAATCCAGTCTGACATGTTAAGAGAAAAATCATGCTAGCCCAGTTTTCACCAGGTCAATATGTTCGTCATCCACAGCAACCGTGCTGGGGTATCGGTCAGGTTCAGTCTTCTGTTGCGGATCGTGTCACGGTAAATTTTGAACATGCTGGCAAGCAATTAATCATTGCAAGTGTCGTTGAATTAATCGTCGTAAATGATGACGACATATACGGCAATTAAGCAGAAATATTTAACTCCGGAGGAACCCAGAATTGACAACAGGAAAGTCGACATTTGCCGTTCCAAAGGCGCCCGGTAAAGGTGGGCGGAAAGCGCGCTATCAAAAAAAGGGCCGTCAGGTTGACCCGGTTGCCGCCCGCGAAGTTGCGGCGCTTCTCGGGCGTCGTTCTCGGCAGCCCGACTTATTGATTGAACATCTGCATTTAATCCAGGATACCTATGGATATCTGTCTGAGGCTCATCTGACGGCACTAGCGGATGAAATGCGTCTTGCCTTGACTGAAGTATATGAGGTCGCAACCTTTTATCACAACTTCACTGTTGTCAAGGAAAGTGACACAACGCCTGCGGCTCTGACAATCAAGGTCTGCGACAGCCTAACTTGCGAAATGGTGGGATCGATGGCCCTGAAAAGTACGCTTGCGGTTAAATACGGCGCCAATGTCCGCGTTACCCATGGCGCCTGCATGGGTCGCTGTGAAAAAGCCCCCGTAGTGCGCATAAAAGACCGCTATGTCGGCAATGCAACGCAGGAGACTGTCGATACCGCATTGGAAGACGAGAAGCGGAATGCACCGCTTGATATTCCTTCATTCAATACATTTGAAAATTATAAAGGTGCGGAAGGCTTCACAACCATCGAAAGTCTTCGCAGCGGAAAACTGACGGCCTCTAACATAATCGAGATATTAGGTGATAGCGGCCATCGAGGTCTTGGGGGCGCTGGTTTCCCGCATGCCATGAAGCTCAATTCCGTTCTGTCCGTTCCGGGGCCGCGTTATATGGCCGTAAATGCGGACGAGAGTGAACCCGGTACGTTCAAGGACCGGTATTTTATGAACAGCAATCCCTTTCAGTTTCTGGAAGGAATGCTTATCGCCGCAGAAATAGTCGAGGCCGAGGCGATTTATATTTTCCTGCGGGACGAATATCCTGAAACCGCAAAGATTCTGACAGATTGTATCGGAGTCCTGTCTGAAGAAAACCTCAATGGTGGGAAAGCGATATATTTGCGGCGCGGCGCTGGCGCCTATATCTGCGGCGAGGAAAGCGCAATGCTGGAAAGCATCGAAGGCAAACGCGCGCTGCCCCGACACAAGCCCCCTTTCCCGGCTCATGTCGGCTTGTTCGGACGCCCGACTCTCATAAATAACGTGGAAACCCTTTACTGGTTACCGTATATTATTCGCAAAGGCGCTAACTGGTTCAAGGAAGGCGGGCGCAATGGCAGTAAAGGGTTTCGAAGTTTTTCCCTCTCCGGTCATGTCAACAAACCGGGAGTTTATATTACACCCGCCGGAATTACGGCCGCGGAACTGATTGAAGAATATGGCGGCGGCATGAAGCCGGGGCATAAATTCCGGGCGTATCTTCCCGGCGGCGCATCAGGTGGTTTACTGCCTGCATCCATGGCGGATATTCCGCTTGATTTTGGTACTTTGGAGAAGCACGGCTGTTTTATCGGCTCCGCGGCTGTCATTGTGATTTCAGATCAGGACGACCTCAAAATGGTCGCCCGGAATTTGATGCGCTTTTTCGAGGATGAAAGCTGCGGACAATGCACGCCCTGCCGTGCCGGCACGGAAAAGGCGCTGAAAATAATGCAGAATGATGAATGGGATTCAGGCCTGCTGGAAGAGTTGAGCGCCGTCATGCGCGATGCCTCTATCTGCGGACTTGGACAGGCCGCTCCAAACGGACTGATGTCAATCCTCAAACATTTTCCGGAGGAGGTGCAATGAGCGATCACGTCGCTTTCGAGCTGGACGGCAAGATGGTCACGGCAGAGGCCGGACAATCCATCTGGGATATCGCCAAACGCGAAGGTACGTTGATCCCTCATCTTTGTCACGCGGACCGTATCGGTTTTGCGGCAGACGGGAACTGCCGGGCCTGCATGGTCGAAATCGAGGGCGAGCGCGTTCTGGCCGCCAGTTGCATTCGTAAGCCGACCGAAGGCATGAAGGTGCACACCGCGACGAAGCGCGCCGAGAAGTCACGCAAGATGGTCATGGAGCTCCTGATCGCGGATCAGCCTGACCGCGAAACATCCTATGATTCGGAGAGTCATTTCTGGAAAATGGCGGATCAGCAAGATATATCGGATAGCCGGTTTATTCCGCGTGAGATGCCGACGAATGATCTCTCCCATCCGGCCATGGCCGTCAATCTCGATGCCTGCATCAACTGCAATCTTTGTGTCCGTGCCTGTCGCGATGTCCAGGTAAACGATGTGATCGGTATGGCCGGTCGTGGCGTCCATTCCAAGATCGTCTTCGATTTCGATGATCCTATGGGGGACAGCACATGCGTTGGCTGCGGTGAATGCGTGCAGGCCTGCCCCACAGGTGCCTTGCTCGAAAAATCTGTTGTCGGGGATCACCGTATCGATCGTGAAGTTGACAGCATATGCCCGTTCTGCGGTGTCGGCTGTCAACTGACATTCAAGGTGCGTGACAACAAAATCCTCTTTGCCGATGGGCGTGATGGCCCCGCCAATGAGGAACGGCTTTGCATCAAGGGCCGCTTTGGCTTTGATTATATTCATAACCCGGAGCGCCTGACAGTACCGCTTATCCGCAAGGAGGGTATCGCCAAGGCGGATGTCGCCGATCTTGACCCGGCAAATCCCTTCACTCATTTTCGTGAAGCAAGCTGGGATGAGGCGTTAGAGGTTGCGGCAAGCGGATTGATAAAAGTCAGAGATACCAAAGGCGGTAACGCTTTGGCCGGCTTCGGTTCCGCCAAGGGGTCAAACGAGGAAGCTTACCTCTTCCAGAAACTAGTCCGCACTGGCTTCGGAACGAACAATGTCGATCATTGCACCCGGCTCTGTCATGCGTCCTCAGTCGCCGCCTTGCTGGAAACTGTCGGCTCCGGCGCTGTCTCGGCCCCGTTTAACGAGGCGGAGAATGCGGACGTCATCATGGTCATCGGATCCAACCCCACGGTCAACCATCCTGTCGCCGCAACGTTCTTCAAGAATGCGATTAAAAAAGGCAGTAAGCTGATTGTCATCGACCCACGCGGACAGTCCCTGTCACGACATGCCACTTATATGCTGCAGGAAAAGCCGGGAACGGATGTCGCCCTTCTCAACTCCATCATGCATGTTATAATCGAAGACGGGCTGACCGATGAAAGCTATATTCGCGACCACACCGAAAATTTTGAAGAACTGAAAGCACATCTGGTCGGCTTCAGCCCCGAAGCCATGGCCGAGACAACGGGCATTGATCCCGCGATGATCCGCGAGGTGGCTCATGTTTTCGCCAAGGCGAAAGCAGCAATTATATTCTGGGGAATGGGAATAAGCCAACATGTACATGGCACAGATAATTCGCGCTGTCTGATCAGCCTCTCCCTAATGACCGGCCAGGTCGGACGTCCCGGTACGGGCCTGCATCCCTTGCGTGGACAGAATAATGTTCAGGGCGCCTCGGATGTGGCATTGATTCCCATGTTTCTGCCCGATTATCAGTCTGTTGAAGATCCTGTCATCCGGACGAAGTTTGAGAAATTCTGGGGTGCCGAGATACAGCCCGAGAAAGGCCTGACCGTCGTCGAGATCACCGAGGCGATACACCGGGGGAGCATCAATGCAATGTATATCATGGGTGAGAATCCGGCAATGTCGGACCCCAACGTCACACATGCACGCGAAGCCCTCTCGATGCTTGACCATCTCGTCGTGCAGGACCTGTTCCTGACGGAGACAGCAGCTTATGCGGATGTAGTCCTGCCGGCCTCCGCATGGCCGGAGAAGGATGGCACCGTGACAAACACCAATCGCCAGGTGCAGATGGGCAGAGTTGCTGTTCCCATGCCGGGAGATGCGCGGCAGGACCTCTGGATCATACAGGAAATTGCACGGCGCCTAGGGCTTGACTGGCATTATAGCCACCCAAAAGATGTCTTTACGGAAATGACTCAGGTCATGGACAGTATCCGGGGTTTAAGTTGGGACAGGCTGGAAGCACAAAACTCAGTAATCTATCCATGTGAAAGTCCTGAAGACCCCGGTCAACCGCTGATCTTCACCGAGAGATTCCCGACCGCGAATGGCCTAGGTAAATTCGTACCGGCAAGCCTGATCTCCCCGGACGAGGTTCCGGACAGAGACTATCCGATCGTTCTGACCACGGGCCGCCTGCTGGAACATTGGCATACAGGTTCAATGACGCGTCGTTCAGAAGTACTCGATGCGGTGGAACCCGAACCGATCGTTCACATGGCCCCAAGCATGATGGAGCAGTTGGATGCGAAACCTGGTGATATTGTGACTGTACGCTCGCGCCGCGGCGAAATAGATATTCGTGTCCGCGCGGATGGCGGCGTGCAGAATGGCATGATTTTTATCCCTTTCTGCTATGCGGAAGCGGCCGTTAACCTCCTAACGAATGATGCGCTTGACCCTTTCGGCAAAATCGCGGAAGTTAAATTCTGCGCTGTCAGTGTCGAAAGGAAATCCGCCTGAAATGTCCGCTGATCTGGAGAGGAAAACCACTGTCGGGATAATCCAGACAGGGCGTCTTGGTGGGTCGCTCGGCGTAAAATATGGTGAGTATCCGGAAATGTTCATGGACCTCTTTAAGCAAGAGCCGTTTGACTATGTTGTTTATCCCGCTATTAAAGGAAAGCTACCAAAGCACCCGCTGGAATGTGACGCATGGGTTATCACCGGCTCCAAACATGGTGTCTATGAAGATTTCGACTGGATAAAGCCGCTGGAAGTTTTTATCCGTAAATTAGTCGCAAGTGGCCAGCCAACTGTAGGGGTATGTTTCGGCCATCAGATCATGGCGCAAGCCATGGGCGGAAAGGTTGAAAAATTCTCCGGCGGCTGGTGCGTCGGACGCGTTACATATGCGGATATTGCAAATAATTCGGAGGCAAATCTGCTGGCTTTTCATCAGGATCAGGTCATCACCCCGCCAAAAAATACGGACGTGTGGCTGACATCTGATTTTTGTCTGCATGCGGGTCTGAAATATTCTCCGACCTGCTTTTCGCTCCAGCCACACCCGGAACATACCCTGCCCTTTCTCGTCGATCTGATCAATCAACGCCGCGGGGTTCAGCTCTCCGTGGAGGCGGCGGATGACGGACTTGCCTCTCTTGCAGCGTCAAATGACCAGCAGCAATACGGGCTCTGGATTGCGGAAATTCTTAAAGGAGACCGTCGACTCTAAAACGCGCACCGAAGACTGTTCGTCCGATGTTACCCTTTTTTGAAAGCTGAAAGACGTTCGTCATCGCCTTTTGCACGGCCAGGACTGTTCTCGCATTCAAACTGCAATCCATCTTTCAGACCGTAGTCCTGCCCCTTGTTCACCAGCATCTTGTCTGCCCGCAATGTATACCAGGAGTTTGCTGTAATATCGCGGGCCATCTTTAAGGCCTCTTCCGACAGCAGGCTATCCGGTACGCATTTATTCACAAGCCCGATTTCAAACGCTTCAGCCCCGGACACGACCCGTCCAGTAAACATCATTTCCTTGGCGTTCAGCACCCCTATCCGGCGCGGAAGCCGCTGGCTCATCCCCCAGAGCGGCGTTAACGCCCATTTTCCATGCGTGTCTGCAAACTTTGCACTTTCGCCGCAAATCATTAAATCGCACGCGAGAACCAACTCTAGCGCACCGGTGTAACAATGGCCGGCAACCTCCGCAATGACCGGCTGCGGCAGATTCTCGATCATTTCGATGGTTTCAGCCTGAAATCGGGGATGCGGCGCCTCTTCTCCAGCCTGCATTGCCTTCAGGTCATTTCCTGCGGAAAAGGAACGCCCCTCTCCCTTCAGGATAACGCACCCTATTTCATCGGTTTGACTGGCAAGAGCTTTAACATGTTCATGTAATTCTACAAAAAGAGATGGGCTGAGGGCATTCAGCGCTTTTGGACGATTAAAGCTCAAGATCGAAATGCCGTCAACATCCCGGCGCTTGACAAGTTCTTCCATCGCTACCCCTCTTCCATGGCATCAATGTCCGGCTTCCTGTTTGCCTGACGAAACAGGTTCCTCTCCCGGTAGAATGTATAAACTCCACTTCCGACAATAATAATACTGCCAAAGATTGTCCATTGATCCGGAATATCGCCAAAGACGATAAAACCCAGCAGGATGGCCCAGATCAGGATTGTATACCTAAACGGAGAGGTGAAGCTGATATCTCCGACGCGCATGGCCATGATACTGAACAGATAACCGAAAATAACAAAGAAGGCCGCCATGGCGAGCAGTCCACCAGCTTCGACCGTAACCGGTCGCCATTCCATTGTCATTGACAGCACCGCCCCGACAACCATGACTGAAATCGATGTCAGTAAGGAGACGAAGAGCGACGGCACGCCCACTGACAACCGCCGGGTCGACAAATCCCGCAGTACTACGAAAAACACTGCGATGATGGCGTAGATTGAGAACTCATTGAACCCGTCCGACCCGGGACGCACAATCATCAAAACGCCAATAAACCCCGCCGTAATGGCCAGATAACGTCGCCACCCAACAGCTTCGGAGAGGAAAATTGCCGCCGCCAATGTTACCGCAAGCGGGAGCGCCTGTAAGATAGCCGTCGCGTTGGCAATGGGCATATGGAACAGAGCGGAGAGATAAAAGACCGCGCCGCCGACTTCTCCGATCAATCGAAGACAGACGAGACCCCGATCTCCCTTGGGAATACGATAGAGAAGATTCCCCTTGTAAAGGCAAAATACAGCCAGCAGCAGGCTCGTGAAGATACCGCGTAGAAAGATAGCCTGGAAAATGCTGAGGTGATCAGCAAGCAGTTTCATTGTTGTATCGTTAACGACAAAAGCGGCCACACTTATCGTCATGAATGCCGCTCCGCGCATATTGTCGGAGATTTGAATACCCATAGAATATTAGTCGATCAATTAGCCCAGGATCGCAAGCAATATTCCGCTGACACTATATATTTCAGATCATTTTGACTGTAGATGACGAGCAATGAATGTTTCTATTCGAAGCAGCACATCCTGCGGTTTTTCCTGCCACGGATTATGACCGCAATCGCTGAGAAAAAACTTCTCGAATGGTCCCGCGACCGCATTCTCGATGGATTCGATCTGTGCAACTGTTCCGAAGTTATCGCTCAGACCTTGTATCGCGAGTGCCGGAGCAGCTATCCCGGGAAGAAACTTTTCAATGTTCCAATCCCTGAACCGTGGATTGAGCCAGGCATCATGCCAACCATAAAAAGCGCATTCTGTATTACTTCCATGGAATTTTTCCAGCTTTACCCGTAAATCGCCTGCCTCATAAAGACGCTGGGCCGTCTCTATTCCTCTAATTGAAATGTCTTCACAAAACACATGCGGCGCCATTACGATCATAGCTTCCGGCGCAGGCAAACTGGTCAGCCCTGAATATATCAAAGCAATAGACGCACCGTCAGAATGGCCGACAAGGCAAAATCGCGAGATGCCGAAATGTTCAATCAGATGCGGGAGAGTGCGCTTAGCTTCGCACTCCATATAGTCCAACGGTCGGGGCAGTTCACAAGGGTCCGATCCCCCGTACCCGGCCCGGCTATAAACCAGCCCTGAGAGGCCAAGTCTCTCACATAGCCGCTCAGGAAAATCTCGCCAGAGCGCTACACAGCCGAGACCTTCATGCAAAAATATGAGAACGGGCTTTTGCGGATCGAAATCTCCTATAATACGAGTTTCAATCCGCACGCCCGAAATCGTAACAATCTCGTCGACGGCTGTCAGAGTCACTTTTTCCGGATCATATTCACGATGCCAGAGAAATCCGCCTTTTCTCCCTCGCCACCGACATAGGATTCATACATTTCCATCGCCGCCTTTCCAAGCTCAGTAGAAGCGCCGAAGCCGTTCGCTGCATCCTGGCTGAGATGCAAATCCTTCAGCATGTTCTGCGCAGAGAATCCGGGCTTGTATCCGTTGTTCGCCGGGCTCGCCGGAACCGGCCCGGGGACAGGGCAATAGCTCGTCAAAGACCAGCATTGGCCGGAAGCAGTAGACACAATATCGAACATCGTCTGATGTTCCAATCCGAGCTTTTCAGCCAGCACGAAAGCCTCGCACACGCCAATCATGGAAATACCAAGGATCATGTTGTTACAGATCTTGGCCGCTTGTCCATTACCAGGGCCACCTGTATGAACAATATTTGCACCCATTGCCTCCAGGATTGGTTTGGCCGCTTCAAAAGCGCCTTTGCCGCCACCGACCATAAACGTCAATGTTCCTGCGGCAGCACCACCGACACCGCCGCTCACAGGTGCATCGACCATACTCATACCAGCTGCCGCAGCAGCCTTTTCGACATCCCGGGCCGTCGCCACATCAATTGTTGAGCAATCGATGAAAAGCGTTCCCGGATCAGCAGCAGACAACAATCCATCGTCACCCAGATAAACCGATCGGACGTGATCTCCCTTCGGCAGCATACTGACAACAATGCCTACATTCTTAGCGGCATCAGTAGCGGATTCTGCCGCTTCCGCGCCTTTTGCCACACAGGTTGCCACGGCATCCGCCGACAGATCAAAAACCTTCACTGAATGCCCGGCATTCAAGAGGTTAAGGGCCATCGGCCCGCCCATGTTTCCGACACCCACAAAACCAATTCTGGCCATAGTAAACTCCCCGAAATTTAATACTCCGACACCGATGTGTCGGAGCTAATATTGAATTTTATTTATGTGTTGGCATAATGAACTCAGCGCCCGCCTTGATGCTGTCGGGCCAGCGGGAAGTAACCGTCTTTACCTTGGTATAAAAGCGCACACCTTCAGGCCCATGCTGATTGTGATCTCCAAAGGCGGAATTTTTCCACCCGCCGAAACTATGGAAGGCCAGCGGAACCGGTATCGGGACATTTACACCAACCATACCAATCTCGACATTATTGGAGAAAGCCCGGGCAACATCACCATTACGAGTGAAAATTGATGTACCATTACCGAATTCATGTTTGTCAACCATTTCAATGGCATCATTGAATGTCGGTGCGCGGACAACAGAAAGAACCGGACCAAAGATTTCCTCTTTATATATCCGCATGTCTGTTTCAACATTGTCAAACAAACAGCCGCCCATATAGAAGCCGTTTTCATATCCCTGCAGTGTCAGGTCGCGGCCGTCAACAACCAGATCAGCCCCTTCCTTGATGCCGAGGTCCACATAGCCTTTTACTTTTTCCAGATGCTCTTTGGTCACCAGCGGTCCCATATCACCATCGGCAGCACTTGGACCGACTTTCAGGCCGCGCACCTGAGGTGCCAACCGCTCAACAAGTTCATCACCGGCATCGCCGACGGCAACCGCAACAGAGATGGCCATGCAGCGTTCACCCGCTGAGCCATATCCCGCACCAATCAGCGCATCTACGGCCTTATCCATATCTGCATCCGGCATGACAAGCATATGATTTTTGGCGCCGCCCATAGCCTGAACCCGTTTTCCCGCCGCAGCCGCGCGGGAGTATACATATTTCGCGATTGGCGTGGAGCCAACGAAGCTTACCGCCTTGATACGCGGATCGTCGAGAATGGTATCCACAGCAAGTTTGTCACCATTTACGACATTAAGAACACCTTTTGGTGCACCTGCTTCGAGCATCAATTCTGCAAGCCGCATAGGAAGAGAGGGGTCCTTCTCCGACGGTTTCAGAATAAATGTGTTGCCGCAGGCAATTGCGACGGCGAACATCCACATGGGGACCATGGCCGGAAAATTAAAAGGTGTAATACCGGCGACAACACCGAGCGGTTTGCGCATGGAATACATGTCAATACCGGAAGAGACGTTGTCCGAAAACTCACCTTTCAATAAATGCGGAATGCCACAGGCAAACTCGACAACCTCAAGGCCGCGAATAATCGAGCCCTTCGCATCGGAATGAACCTTGCCATGCTCACTCGAAAGCAGTGCGGCCAGATCTTCGATATTATCTTCAACCAGCTGCTTGAACTTGAACATCACCCGTGCACGCGTAATCGGGGATGTGTCTGCCCATTCCGGGAATGCTGCGAGGCTGTTGGCAATTGCCTCGCCTACTTCAGCTTCGGTCGCCAGCGGAACATCCGCTTTTCTCTCCCCCGTGCTCGGATTATACACAGGGCTGAAACGCCCGGATTTACCGGAAACATACTGTCCGCCGATATAATGTTTTAATTGCTCTGTCATTTGGCCTACTCCCAAAAAAGATTCTTGCTGGCTGAACTGTACATAGGTAAAAATGCAAAGTAATTATATAAGAATGCACATTCCCTGTGTATATTTGCACATACGGTAATTGTTATTTTTGATTGGAACGATATCCGTTTCTTTCTGGAGCTTAGCCGGAAAGGACGTCTGACGGAAGTGGCTAAAGCGTTAAAGGTTGATCATACCACAGTCAGCCGCCGCGTTCTTGCGCTCGAGGAGAAACTCGATGCGAAGTTGTTTGAAGCCACCCCTCGGGGATTTGTTCTCACTCAGGCAGGGGAACGGTTGCTCCCGCAGGCAGAGGCAATGGAAAGCGCGTCGGCCGCAATACAGGATTCTGTCGGCGGCGAGAACCAGACCCTGACCGGGACGGTCCGTCTTGGGGTCCCGGAGGGGTTCGGTAGTCAGTTTCTTGCCATGGAGCTCGCCGCATTTCGACAGCTCCATCCGGAGATCGAGCTGGAATTTGTCGCCAATGATCGATTTGTCAGCCTGTCAAAACGGGAAGCGGATCTCTCAATTACTCTGGCGCGCCCAAAATCTGGCCGTCTCATTTCCCGTAAGCTGACAGATTATCATTTGCGCCTTTATGCCAGCCGGGAGTATCTCGCAGCACATACCCCGATTTTGTCAATAAATGATCTGAAAGATCACAATTTCATCTCCTATATCGACGAGTTAGTGCCCGACCCACAGCTATTGTATCTTTCCGATATTATTGCCAATCCGAATGTCACGCTGAAAAGCTCCAGTATCGTTCTTCAGTTTCAGGCGGCCCTGGCTGGCGCCGGTCTCAGCATCCTGCATTGCTTCGTCGCGGACGACTATCCCGATCTCGTCTGTCTTCTGCCGGAAGAGGTAGAGATTAAAAGAACATACTGGCTCAATACACCCGAAGATATCCATGACTTGGCCCGCATCAAGGCGGTCAGTCAGTTTTTAATCGATGTTGTTCAGCGACAGCGTAAAAAGCTTCTTGGCGAGCCCTGAAGAAAGTATTCACTTTCCTGCAACAGCCTGTTGCTGCATCCTGTGACAGTTCGACCACCAACGAAGCAATAAAAAAGACCCTGCGGTTATGCTGCATCATTTCTAGGGTTTCCCGAGCAAAGGCAACAACCATTTCCGTACAGCACATCAATCGGCCCAAAGAATATCTCTTGCTCCTTTTGCTGGCGAGCCTCTGGGGATCGTCCTACCTGTTTATTCGTATTGGGCTTGAGACCCTTCCACCGACGACGTTGGTTGCAATCCGGGTTGCAGTTGCGGCATGCGTATTACTGATCGTTATCTGGCGGCAAGGTTACAGGTTGCCAATGGACAAGGAAAACTGGAAGAACTTTGTGATCCAGTCCTTCTTCAACAGCTTTGGTGCGTGGATGCTGGTTGCCTGGGGGCAGCAATATGTCGAAAGTGGCCTTGCGGCGGTGCTGAACTCCACATCGCCCATTTTTGTCTTCCTGCTGACCTGGCTGGTGACCAAACATGAAGCCGTCAGTCGCCGGAAAATCATTGGGGCGTTCACGGGCCTCGCCGGGGTCATTTTGATCATCGGCATCGACGCCTTGCAGAGTCTCGGCCAGCAAGTTATTGCGCAGCTAGCCTTGCTTCTGAGTGCCATGTTTTATGGCTACGCCGCCATTATCGGGAAAAGGTTCGCCGCCCTACCCTCTACCGTGACAGCCGCCGGTGTAATGATTGCCGCCACCTGCGTGCTGGTGCCCGCAAGTCTTATCGTCGATCAGCCTTGGACATTATCGCCATCGCTGACGTCCCTTGCGGCCGTTATCATATTGGGCATTTTCGGAACTGCGGTCGCCTTGCTGCTCTATTTTCGCCTGATCAACACTTTGGGGTCGATGAACGCCGCCAGCCAGAGCTATTTGAGGATGGGTATCGGTGTTATCCTCGGCATGATCATTTTTGGTGAGCAGTTGTCTTTCGTCGTCGCGCTTGGGGTCGTCGTTGCCATTCTGGGGGTCGCCTTGATCAATATGCCAACAAGAGCACGCGGGACTGACTAAACCATCAGAGCAACCTTTGACGGGCGGCCTCCAGATCTTCGGGGCGGTTGACATTGAAGAAGGGATCGCCTTCATCTTCCGTCCATTCAACTTCAACGCGATTGTATCGATCCGCGAACACCAGAATTTTTCGCAGGTTTTCCTCCGTCAATGCCTTGCGTAAATCCGCTGCGAGGGAAATTGGCCATAATGCGATAACAGGATGCACCCGTCCGACAGAGTGAGCCATGACGATGGTTATTTTATCGCCCTCTAGTCCTTCCGACAGGCGTTCAACCAAATTGCCCGGAATGAAAGGCGCATCAGTCGGCACGCTGAGCATATGACTGGCAGTCCCGCCTTTTGCGCCGAAATACTCCAGTCCCGTCAATATGCCCGCGAGCGGGCCGGCAAAGCCGCTGACACTGTCCTTCAACACAGGAAGGTCAGGCAGTGCATCCCTCGGGGTATCCGCGTTCATGTTCAGTACCATTTCACCGACTTGCGGGCGAAGCGTCTTGACGATGCGTTCAAGAAGAGTTTGCCCGCTGAGTTCCTGCAGAAATTTGGTACCCCCGCCCATGCGGCGCGATTGCCCTCCCGCAAGCAGAAGGCAGGGAAATTTTGTTACCGCTTCATTCATTGTGCAGCCTTGCGCTGATGCTTTGAGGACTCTTCGGGCACCGATGCCGGATCAATATCGAAGACCAGCCTTTCAGCACCGGAAAGGCAAACAAATCGCTTGCCCTTGGCCCGTCCGACCAGGGTCATGTTTACCTGACGCGCCAGCTCGACGCCCCATGCCGTAAAACCCGAACGGGAGATGACAATGGGTATCTGCATCTGTGCTGTCTTGATCACCATCTCCGACGTCAACCTCCCCGTCGTATAAAAAATCTTGCCGACGGACGACAGGCCATGACGCCACATATAGCCGGCGATTTTATCGATAGCATTATGCCGCCCCACATCTTCCATATAAATAAGGGGGCGGTCTTCCTCGCATAAAACACAGCCATGTATCGCACCCGCCTCCAGATACAGCGACGGCTGCTGGTTAATCTTGCGGGACAGCCCATAAATCCAGGAGGTTTTTAAAGTCGCGTCCGGGTCAAGGCGGATACCCTCGAATTTTTCCATGACATCACCAAACACGGTCCCTTGCGCACAGCCTGATGTCTGGGTTTTCTTCTTCAGCTTGTCTTCGAAATCCGTTTCCCGATCCGTCCGCACGACGACAACGCCAAGATCATCGTCAAAATCGATCCCCGTCACCTGAACATCCGGCCGCAGCATATTCTGATTCAGCAAATATCCGAGCGCGAGATAATCCGGATAATCCCCGATTGTCATCATGGTCACGATTTCCTGACCATTCAGGAAAAGGGTCAGGGGCTTCTCGACCACGACTGGCAAACTAATCGGCTGACCGTTCTGATCTAAACCGTCGAGCACTTCACTTAAGGCAGCCGCCTTTGGGTCGGGTGTAATAGAAAATTCTTTCATCAGAGACCGCAAACCCCTCGCATTCCCTTGTAGTCCAAATCATGCTAAATTTGCAGTTTAACAGCCATGGATCAATCTGTCATTTGTGGCAATAAAGTCTTTTCTACGGTAGTTGGAGAAGAATGCATGAGATCAGGCACTCTTGCCGACATAGAACAGGGGCGTGACAACAACCTGAACCTCATCCGGATACTGGCGGCATTCGGTGTTCTCGTCTCTCATGCCTGGCCGGTCTCCACCGGCGATATCAAGCAGCAGCCGTTCGTCAACGTCCTGAATGGAATAGATCTCGGAATTGTCTGTGTTTCGATTTTCTTCGCGATCTCCGGCTATCTGATCGCCCGGAGTTTTGACCGAAACCCCAATATCAAGAGATTTTGGCTAGCGAGAGTTTTGCGTATCTTTCCTGGTCTGCTCATTGCTCTGTTACTAACGGTCTTCATACTTGCCCCGCTTGTTACCACCGCACCATACGAAGCCCTTTGGCGCGCGGCACCGGAATATATTTTGCGTAATTTTACACTGTTTTCGCTCGATCAGTCTCTGCCAGGTGTGTTTAAAAGCAATCCCGCCGGAGGCGTCGTCAACATCCCGCTCTGGACTCTCAGCCATGAACTTGTTTGCTACATGTCGGTTGTCGTGTTCGGTATTGTCGGGGCGCTGAAGAACCCGCGGCTGATGTTTCTTGTCTGTCTCGTTTTCGTTGCCGTCTATGGTCTGGTTATTTATTACGAACCACAACAGCGGCTTGTCGCCCTCGCAAAGCTCGCTTTTCCATTTATGATCGGCATCATTTTCTATGTTTGGCGCCAGACCCTTCGGCTTAACTGGATGATCGGAGGGGCACTTATTTTGCTAGCCATCGCGTTTCACGGAACCCCTTTTTTCCGCGAGTTCTTTATGGTAGCGCTTGCATATGCCGTTTTTCTCGTTGCCTATTTACCGCGGGGATTAATCAGGGAATATAACAAGGTGGGGGATTATTCCTACGGTGTCTACATCTATGCTTTTCCCCTGCAGCAGCTCATCGCCTCGTTTGGTATCACCAATCCGTTTCTCAATATACTGTACACTCTTCCGCTCGTCCTTATTTGCGCATACCTCTCATGGACATTTATCGAAAAACCTGCGATTGACCTTACACGCCGAACCCGCCGCCTCAGAAATAAAGAATTCTAACGCCTGTAAAAAATTGCCGTCTGTACTCTTTCAAGGGTGACAATCCGGCGGTTATCGATATGTTACGTCGGAGTAACAGACGACAGTCCAGGAATGCCAGATGCCTCTCGATCGCCCAACTCTCACACAAGCAATCACAAAAATAGCACGAGAGGCAGGCGATAAAATCCTGACGATTTATCATCAGGATTTTGACGTAAAGACCAAATCGGATGCCTCTCCTGTGACCGAAGCGGATGTGGAGGCGGAAAAAATCATTATCGACGGGCTCAAGGCGTTAACGCCAGACATTCCCATCTTGGCCGAAGAAAGTGAAGCCGCCGGCAAGGTTCCTGATTTGTCGGGCGGTATTTTCTGGCTCGTCGATCCACTGGACGGGACCAAGGAGTTTGTTCACAAGCGCGGGGAATTCACTGTGAATATCGCCCTCGTGGAACAGGGTCGCCCGACCATGGGGGTCATTCATATCCCGGCAAAGAATGAGACTTATTTTGCAGAAGGTCCCGGAAAAGTCTGGCGGCAAATTGCGGATCAGCCTGCAATCGCCATACACACACGCGAAGCGCCGGTTGACGGCATTACGGTGGTCGCCAGTCGCTCTCACCGGACACCGGAAACAGATGAGTATATTTCAAAGTTCGACGTGAAAGAGCTTATTTCCGCCGGCTCTTCCCTTAAGCTCTGTCTTGTCGCGGAGGGAAAGGCCGATCTTTATCCACGCTTCGGGCGTACAATGGAATGGGACATCGGCGCAGGTCAGGCAATTCTGGAAGCCGCAGGCGGCAGTGTCGAAACAATCGACGGTACGCCATTGACCTATGGCAAAGACGGCCATGACAATCCCTACTTTATTGCCAAGGGCCGTCTCTCAATAACTTAGATCACGCGTTGACGTCGATAACCACGCGTCCCTTTACCTGACCTTTGAGAATGTCCCCGGCAAGAGTGGGCAGGTTGCTCATCGGCTCAACACGGATCATATCCTCAAACAATGATTTATCGAGATCCTTGGCGAGTCTGGCCCAGGCTTCCTCCCGCTTTTCCCGTGGCGCCATGACGCTGTCGACACCAAGAAGGGATACACCGCGGAGAATAAATGGCAGGACCGACGTCGGCAGATCGTTACCGCCTGCAAGCCCGCAGGCCGCAACCGCGCCGCCATATTTGATCTGTGCAATCACCGCGGCAAGGATACTGCTGCCAACACAGTCAACGGCGCCAGCCCAGCGCTCCTTGTCAAACGGGCGACCTTTCCCGATCGTTTCTTCCCGGCTGATAACTTCAGCCGCGCCAAGCTTTTTCAGATAATCATGGGTTTCCTCGCGCCCACTTGATGCGATGACCCGATAGCCGAGCTTGGAAAGAAGCGCGATTGCAACGGAGCCAACTCCACCGGCCGCGCCCGTCACCAGAATATCACCCTTATCGGGCGTCACTCCCGCCTTTTCAAGGGCGAGTACGCAAAGCATCGACGTATACCCTGCTGTGCCGATTGCCATTGCTTCCTGCATGGTAAAGGCATCCGGCAGTTTAATCAGCCATTCGGATTTGAGCTTTTGCTTCTGGCTATAGCCACCCCAATACAACTCCGACAGCCCGTAACCATTGACGATGACCTTATCGCCCGGCTTGAATTCACTCGAGGCACTCTCCAGCACGGTTCCCGCAAGATCAACTCCGCCAACCATCGGTAACCGGCGCGCAATGCCTTTGCCGGAAACGGCAAGCCCGTCCTTATAATTGAGAGTCGAGTATGATATTTCCACGAGCACGTCTTCGTCCGGCAGGTCGGCGACGGTGAGATCTTTGAATACCGCCTTTTGCTTCCCGTCCTGATCTTCAATCACCAATGCCCTGAAGGTATCGCCCATCACCTTTTCCTTTTTTTATTGATCGCTGTTCCTCGTGTTATAGCCTGTTCAACGGCACAAATGAACCACAAACTTATATAAGCAATTGTTTTTTAATGTATATATTTTACAATTAATTACGTAAGCATTCGAGGCTTCCCATGTCGCGTTACTGGAACTGGAGTTGCATATGTTTGAAATGGAGAAAAAGCTGAACGGTTATGTCCTGACAACTGCCGAAATACTTTACCACCTTCCCGACTACCCGGAATTTCTGCAGACATATATCTGGCAGGACTATGATCTGGATCCCAAATACCCGGCCCTTCAGAAATTCCTTGATTTTTGGGAGAAGGAATTGGATGGCCGATTACACTCGGTTCGCTATGCATCCAATAAGCTTATCTATCCTAACGAAGTTCACTTTACCGATAGTCAGTTTAAACTGCACTAACATTTATCTGACGCTTTCCGACTCTGAGCATCGTCTTTCGTCGGCCTTGAACATTTGAGATCGAGCTTATCCCCATAAACTGCCGACAATATATGTCGCACGGACATATTTACCTTCATTTCCACATTTCATAATAATGGCCGGCCATTATATATACTAAACCAATAAAACAATAAATTCTACTAATGTTTATAATTACTCATTTAATACTACACTATAGTTATATTAAAAATCATAATTCACCCTATGAAATTTCATTGAAATAGAAAAAAAGACAAAATTTAAAGTACAAATTAAGTCAAAGTACATAAAATTAACCATTTTTTAGAGAATATTAAGCTTAATACCTCCACCAAGAAGTAATTTTTGGGTTTAGGGAACAGATAGAAGCCTATCTGTTCTTTCGTATGTAATATGGAGGCCCAGCCATGTTTGATTTTATGAACGGTCGTAGTTCCAAAGATACGATCGGCAGCAACAAAAGCGGCTACAACGTTCGTGAGATGGACGCGATGTTTGCCGCTCTGAACAAATCGCAAGCTATTATTCAATTCAAGACTGACGGAACCATCCTTGATGCCAACCAGTCATTCTTGGATGCCATGGGATATCAGATCGACGAAATACGCGGAGCACATCACCGTATGTTCGTGGATTCCGTTTTCGCCAGCAGTAACGAGTATCAGGAGTTCTGGAATGCGCTCGGACGCGGGGAATTCCAGTCAGCCGAATACAAGCGTCTCGGCAAAGGCGGTAAAGAGGTCTGGATACAGGCATCCTACAATCCCATTTTTGGTAAAACGGGAGAAGTGACAAAGATCGTCAAATTTGCAACTGATATCACGGCGCGCACCATACAGACTGTGAGCTATCAAGGGCAGATTGATGCGATGAATAAATCGCAAGCCGTTATTTCCTTCAATCTCGACGGCACCATCATTGACGCCAACCAGAACTTTCTGGATGTCATGGGATACCAGATTGAGGAAATTCAGGGGGAACATCACCGCAAATTCGTGGACCCCGCATTTGCCAGCAGCAAGGAGTATCAGGACTTCTGGAATGCACTTGGACGCGGCGAGTTTCAAGCGGCCGAATACAAGCGCATCGCAAAAGGCGGCAAAGAAGTCTGGATACAGGCCTCCTATAATCCCATCTTCGATCCGAACGGCAAACCAATTAAAGTCGTAAAAATAGCAACGGACATTACCGCGCGCATTTTACAGAATGCCAGCTATCAAGGACAGATTGATGCTATCAGTAAATCGCAGGCCGTCATTTCCTTCAATCTTGACGGTACCATCATTGACGCCAACCAGAACTTTCTGGACGCCTTGGGATACCGGATTGAGGAAATCCGCGGGGAACATCATCGCAAGTTTGTAGATCCCGCATTTGCCAGCAGCAAGGAATACCAGGACTTCTGGAATGCACTTGGACGTGGCGAATTTCAGGCGGCCGAATACAAGCGCATCGCAAAAGGCGGCAGGGAAATCTGGATACAGGCGTCCTATAACCCCATATTCGATCCAAGCGGCAAACCAATTAAAGTCGTAAAAATAGCAACTGACATCACTGAACAGGTCTTGGCCCGTAATGAAGCCGCCCGGGTTGGGAAGGTTGTGGATGAAAACCTTGAGAAAATCCTGGTTTCCGTTCGCGATGCAAACCAAAAGGCCACGTCTGCCGCATCCGCATCCGGACAGGCCCTGCAAACAGTGCAGTCTGTGGCAGCCGCAGCAGAGGAGTTTCAATCCTCCGCCTATGAAATTGCCCGCAGCATGAACTCATCTAAGGATGAGGTGGACAAGGCAAACGGCGAAGTCGGCAATGCCGATCTTTCCACCAAAGAATTGAGCAAGGCCGCACAGGCAATGACCAACATCATTGAGGTCATTCAGGACATCGCAGGTCAGATTAACCTGCTGGCCCTGAATGCCACCATTGAATCGGCCCGCGCGGGAGAGGCAGGTAAGGGTTTTGCCGTCGTCGCTGCCGAGGTCAAGTCGCTCGCCAATCAGGTGGGAAGTGCCACTGATCAGATTTCTTCCGAAATCAATGGCATGCAGTCAATCAGTGAAAACGTCGTAAACAACCTGAACAGCATCAAAACGGCGATCGTCGCTGTGGAAGCAAGCGTCGCCGCGGTTGCCGGCGCGGTTGAAGAACAGACGGCCACGACAAAAGAAATTACCGTGAGCATGCAATCTGCGGCGATGGCAGTTGAGGATATCAATGAGAACCTCAGCTCCATTTCTCATGCCGTTGAAGACGCAAATACCTACGCACAGGAAGGCGTGGACCTCTATCGGTCTATCGCACAAGCCTGAGTTTTCGGGCAGCAGTGCTAAGCCGCATTGCTGCCCGCTTTAAACCGCCATTTCAGCGTTTCTCCGGCATGGAAGGAAACAAGTTTTCCAGACGGAATAGCAATATGGTCCGGAACCACGGTCTCAACCGGCTCCAGTGTTATCCGTTCTTCATTCAACGGTAACCCATAGAAATTTGGGCCGGCCACTGAGGCAAACATCTCTAATTGATCAAGGGCGCCTTCCTCCTCGAAGACCGTCGCATAGCTTTCCATGGCATAAGGTGCATTAAACAACCCCGCGCAGCCACATGCTGTTTCCTTGTCACGCGCTTCATGCGGTGCCGTATCCGTACCAAGAAAAAACTTCGCCGATCCGGAGGTTGCCGCCTTCCGCAACGCCAGCCGATGCTTTTCCCGCTTGGCAACGGGCAGACAATAAAAATGCGGCCGAATACCGCCTTTGAAAATGGCGTTGCGATTAAACGTCAGATGATGTGGCGTTATTGTCCCTGCGACATTGGGTCCGCTCTCGACAACGAAGGCGGCTGCCTCGGCGGTTGTAATATGCTCAAACACCAGCTTCAACCCCGGAAAATCCTTCAGCAGACCAACAAGTATCCGCTCGATGAAGACTGCCTCCCGATCGAAAATGTCGACGTCGTGGTCTGTCACCTCTCCATGGATCAGAAGCGGCATGCCCGCGCGCTGCATTCTCTCCAGAACGGGATAAATATGGCGAATATCGGTGACGCCATGGCTGGAATTTGTTGTTGCATTCTGAGGGTATAATTTAGCTGCCGTGAAAACACCTTCCTGATGGCCTTTTTCTACTTCTTCTGCCACGATACTGTCAGTCAGGTAACATGTCATTAAAGGTGTAAAATCGGCATCCGGTGGCAAGGCTTTAAGAATCTGTAACCTGTATTCCTCTGCTGCGGCAATTGTTGTAACAGGCGGCACCAGATTAGGCATGACAATCGCGCGGGCGAACTGCCGCGCTGTGTAAGGCGCTACAGCTTTGAGCATATCGCCGCTGCGTAAATGCGTGTGCCAGTCATCAGGACGCCGCAAGGTCAGCGGAGATCGCCCTGCCCTGTTTGATGATACTGCCTCGTCACCGTTTTGCTGACCCATCGGGTTTTCCATTTAATCTGAAAGTTGTTTCACGCAATTCTTCTTAATACGCCGTCTGGCTCTTGCCAAGGGCACAGTCGTAGCTTAACTCTGGCATAGGTAATAATCGCACCCCATGGACGGGACTTGATTTCATGTCGAATTTGAATATCACAGCCTTGAAAAACCGGACAATCCTTGCCCTGACCGGCAAAGATGTGTGGGATTTCCTGCAAAATCTGATAACCAACGACATGAAATTAGTGAATGAGTCGCAATGCCTTTATGCGGCATTACTGACGGCACAGGGAAAGTTCCTGCATGATTTCATCATTATAAAACAGGGGGAAACTTTTCTGATCGATTGCACGACAGAGCGCAAGGGTGACCTGATCCGTCGTCTGACTCTTTACAAGCTCCGCTCCGACGTCACCTTGACTGAAACGGCGAATCAGGTATTCGCCCTTTACGGAGACGGCGCGCATAAAACGGCAAATTTGCCGGCGAAAGCAGGGGCCGTTATCCAAAGCGGGGATGATCTATATCTCGTTGACCCTCGAAATGCGAACCTTGGTGTTCGTATAATCACAGCATCGGATTTTAATGCCTCGGAGGCCATCCCCGCAGCGACTGAAAAAGACGAGGCTAGCTATGAAGCCCATCGACTCCATCTGGGAATACCAGAAGGTGGACAGGATATTATTCCGGAGAAGAACTTCTTGCTTGAAGCAAATTTCGAGGAACTCAACGGCGTCAGCTTCAATAAAGGCTGCTATGTGGGCCAGGAACTGACCGCCCGGACAAAGCATCGCGCAAAAATAAAAAAGCGGTTGCTCCGCGTTCTCTTTGACGGGTCTCTTGAGCCAGGGGAAGCGATCACGCTGGATGGCCGCGAGATTGCGGTAGTCCGGTCTTTTGCCAACGGCCAAGGCATCGCGTTGGTTCGTCTCGAGAATTTACCGGAAGATCCTGCGATGCTGAAACCGGAAGGTGTCAAGCTGATCCAGCCTGAGTATATCAATCTGCCGATAGTGGAAAAACACTAGAGAGTGCCCCTTGCATTACCAGACATTCCGGACTATAAAAATAGAACAAAACATGAACATTTGCGACAGGGGGAGAGAAATGCTTGATCATGTATCTATCGGAATTACGGACCGGGAGAAATCCAAGAATTTTTATGATGCGGTCTTGTCAGCCATCGGGTTCAAGATGGTTGCTGATTATGGTGAGACCATTGCCTATGGTCCGTCGCGGGAAGATCCTTTTTTCTGGTTGATCGAGCATAAGGATATCGGTCATGCGAAGGGATTTCATTGCGCCTTTCGCGCGCCTGATCGGAATTCCATTCATGCGTTTCACGCAGCGGCAATTACCAGCGGCGGTACAGATAACGGTGGGCCAGGCAAGCGCGAGTATGAAGAGAATTATTACGCTGCATTTGTGCTTGATCCGGACGGCAATAGGATTGAAGCTGTCTGTTTTAATCCGGAGTAGGCTTATAGGGGGGTAATGATTCGCATCGCTGCACATAACTGGTATCGGGTTCAAAAAGTCGGGGATGACATAACCCTGATTGACGAACCCCATATCAAACCTTTTTATCGCTGCAATATATGGCATATCCGCGGGCGCGACCAGGATGCGCTCATTGATAGCGGCATGGGGGTTGTCAGCTTGCGTGAGCATGTCTCTTTGGTGACCGAGAGACCCTTGACCGCAATCGCCAGCCACAGCCATTTCGATCATATCGGCTGCCATCACGAGTTTGACGATCGGGCAGCTCACCGCCTGGAAGCAGATATCATTGCGCATCCAACGCGAGCAAATACCCTTGCCGAGGATTATGCGACGGATGATATATTCGACAGCCTCCCACCCGAGCCGTATCGATCAGATCTTTACGCCGTTCGCGCCGCGCCAGTGATGCATTTTCTTGCGGATGGAGATATTGTCGATCTCGGCGACCGGTGGTTCGAGGTCTTTCATCTGCCTGGCCACTCACCAGGCGGGATTGCGCTTTATGAAGAAGCAACCGGGATCCTTTTCTCAGGTGACACGATATATGACGGACCGCTCGTCGAGGATGTGTATCATTCCAATCTTGATGACTATTACGCCTCCATGCTCCGGCTCCATGGTTTATCTCCGCACATAGTTCATGGCGGACATTTTGGCAGTTTCGATGGCACCCGCTTTACCGTACTGATAGAAGAATGGCTGAAGGCACATGATAGGAAAGGATAAGGAATGAGTGGCTGTACTTGGTATGGAGACGACTCCTTCTATAAAGCTTATCATGATGAAGAATGGGGCGTGCCGGAATATGACGGCCGCGCCCTTTATGAAAAGCTGATTCTAGACGGCTTTCAGGCCGGCCTGTCATGGATCACTATCTTGCGCAAACGTGACAATTTCCATGCCGCATTCGACAATTTCAACCCGGAACTCATTGCGCGATATGACGACAAAAAAGTGGAATCCCTAATGCAAGACAGTGGAATAATCCGCAACCGGGCCAAGATCCTCGGCACCATTAAAGGCGCACAGCTTTTTCTGGAGATTGAGGAAAAGGAAAACGGGTTTTCGCGCCTCCTCTGGGACTATCTTGATGGAAAGCCCTTGCAAAATGACCGGGCGTCCATGGCTCATGTTCCAGCAGAGACAGAACTCAGCCAGGCAATCTCGAAGGATTTGAAGAAGCGTGGTTTCAAATTTGTCGGACCGACCATCGTATACGCCTTTATGCAGGCGGTCGGTATGGTCAATGATCACATTGTCGGCTGTCCCCGCCATCGGGAAGTCAAATTATTGGCGAAATGAGAGAAATTCGCGAAATACATGATCTGACTGGTCGCGTTGCGGCGCATTACATGGAAAAGTACGGCGCGAAAGCATGTGACATCCTTGAAGAGGCCGCCCGCCAATGCGAGGAGAAATGGGATTTGACGGGCAGAAACCGCCTGCTGCGCCTTCGCGATGAAATACTAATTTCCGAAATGCAGAACGCTGACTAAGAAAGGACAAGCCGCTGGAACCTCGTCTGAAAGCAGAACTCTGGGTCAAAGCTCATATTCGAAAATGCGCCGCCTGGAATGTCCCGGTGATGGTTGCCCGGCGCGGTGATGCTACAGCGGGTTCTGTCCTCATTAAGATCAACCGGTTGGGATCAGGCTGCATGGTGTTATCGCCCGCCATGAATTTTGAAGATGGCGCGCGTATGTGGCTAAAGGGAACCGGCCCGGACTGGGTGGATGAAGAAAGCGCCGATTCCTATATCACTCGCCAGATCAAGAATGATCCGGATCTCTGGGTCCTGGAAATTGAGGATCGGGAGGGGCGTACATTCCTTGACGAAAAGATAGAATGAAAATTACCTGGATTGACTACTGACAATCAGGGCCAGTTTGCTTTATCTTATCTATGTCTTTTTTATCGTTTCCAGGGTTTCACCGGATGCAGCAATATCTCGATCTTCTTCGTACCGTGCGTCAGACGGGCACTTTCAAGGCGGACCGAACCGGGGTCGGAACCTACAGCATTTTCGGCCATCAGATGCGGTTCGGTCTGGCGAAGGGCTTTCCGATGTTGACCACAAAGAAACTGCATCTGAAATCCATCATTCATGAGCTTTTGTGGTTTCTGGCCGGGGACACGAATGTCCGTTATCTGCAGGAAAACGGCGTTCGGATCTGGGACGAATGGGCGGATGAAAATGGCGAGCTTGGGCCAGTATATGGCTCCCAGTGGCGATCATGGCCAGCCGGAAATGGCCAGACCATTGATCAGATTTCCAATCTTATCACACAGATCAAGACAAACCCAAATTCCAGACGGCTTATTGTCAGCGCATGGAACCCTGCGGAGGTTGATAATATGGCTCTCCCTCCTTGCCACTGCCTGTTCCAGTTTTATGTTGCTGAAGGCAAACTCTCCTGCCAGCTATACCAGAGGAGCGCAGATGTCTTCCTGGGCGTTCCTTTCAATATTGCTTCCTACGCCCTGCTGACAATGATGATTGCGCAAGTATGCGATCTGGAGCCCGGCGAATTTATCCACAGTTTCGGGGACACGCATCTGTACGCCAATCATCTGGAGCAGGCCGATACTCAACTGGCCCGCATACCCGGCAAGCTTCCATCTATGAGAATAAACCCGGACATTAAGGATATTTTTGACTTCACCTTCGACGATTTTGAGCTTAGCGATTATGAAGCCGCGGCACATATTCCGGCAAAAGTCGCGGTCTAGGCCAGAATGACGAAGGCTATCCTCTCGGCCATTGTCGCGGTATCCGAGAATCAGGTTATCGGCATTGACAACGATCTTCCTTGGCGCCTTTCGAATGACCTGAAATGGTTCAAGAAAACAACCATGGGGAAACCGATTATCATGGGTAGAAAGACATTTGAGTCGCTTCCGGGACCATTGCCCGGCCGGACCAGCATTGTCATAACCCGTGATCCGGATTTCAAGGCGGAAGGTGTAATTGTCACCCATACCCTTGAATCAGCCTTTGAGATCGGTAATGAAGCGGCCAAACAAATGAATGCCCGTGAAGTCGTCGTCATCGGTGGCGCGGAGATCTTCCGCCTCTGCCTTGATCAACTTGATAGAATTTACCTGACAAGGGTCCATGCAACCATTGACGGGGATACTTTTTTTCCTGAATTCGATCCCGAAAAATGGCGGGAAATTTCGAATGAATTCCATTCAAAATCGGAAAAAGACATGTTTGATCACAGCTTTATTGTACTCGAACGGGAGCAGAGATTTTAAATTTAGGCGCACTGCCCCCTTTCAAATTCAAACCAAAAGAATTATATTACGGATGTTGGGAAACCAACTATGGCGATAAACGTTGCATGGAATAACCGTTGCGGACCCGGGGGCGGTACCCGGCGCCTCCACCATAAAGATAGCAATAGACATCTGACTGGCTGTCTTTCTGATGGGGGCGAAATAGGTTCGACGCGCGCAGTAAAGATGTAATTTTTGCCCGGCATGATACCACCGTATAACGGGGTCAAATCTATAAATGCTAACGATAATGACGAAGCATTTGCCGTAGCTGCTTAATAGCACTACACGGGGTTCGGAGGGGCACCTGGCAACAGAAGCCCCTTCACTTATTTTTGCTTAGCGAGTTGGAGGCGGGGACTATTCAGCATATGGATGACGAAATCAATTATAAAAAAATGGTTGAAACGGCACTTATGGATGTTGTCCGTAACGCGCTACGTCATGCTTCCGAATATGGCCTGCCCGGTGACCAGCACTTCTATATCACCTTCAAAACGCGCTTCCCCGGCGTCTCTGTACCCAGTCACCTCGCGGAACGCTATAAGGACGAAATGACGATTGTCCTCCAGCATCAGTTCTGGGACATCGTGGTGGAGCCGGACTATTTCACTGTTGATCTCAGCTTCAATCATAAACGGGAAACGCTCAGAATTCCATTTGATGCCCTGACCGCATTTGCCGACCCGTCAGTCCAGTTTGGCCTGCAATTTTCAACAACTCTGGCAGAGGCGGAGGCCGCACCAGCGACCGATGACAGCGACGAAAAAGCCATGGAAGAGGCTTCGGAGGAAACGGGGCAGCCGCAGGAAAAGCAGGGTGAAATAATTACCCTTGATGCCTTTCGCAAAAAATAGCTAAGTTACCTGTCAAATTTCCCTGTTTCGTTCAAAGAATGAAAGCCTGTCCATGCCCGAATTTCATTATCAGGAAGTCTTCTCCCTTGGAAAAGACAACACGCCCTACCGTAAACTGACGTCTGATCATGTATCGACAATAAATGTTGATGGTAAAGAGGTTCTGAAAGTCGAGCCAGAGGCCCTGAGCTTGCTGGCGGCAACCGCAATGCATGATGTGGCGCATCTTCTGCGCCCAAAGCATCTGGAGCAGCTCGCGAATATTCTGAAAGATGAAGAGGCGTCCGAAAACGACAAGTTCGTGGCCACCGAGCTCCTGAAAAACGCCAATATAGCGGCCGGGATGGTTCTGCCCGGATGCCAGGATACCGGAACCGCGATCATCATGGGCAAGAAAGGGCAATATGTCTGGACGGACGGAACAGACAAGGAGCAACTCTCCCGCGGAGTTTTCGAGACATACACCGAAACAAACTTGCGCTACTCACAGCTGGCGCCCATCAGTATGTTTGAGGAGAAAAATACCGGCACGAACCTCCCGGCCCAGATTGATCTTTATGCGACAAATGGCAACGAATACGAATTTCTTTTTGTCGCCAAGGGAGGCGGTTCTGCCAACAAGACCTTCTTGCATCAGGCTGTGCCGAGTGTCCTGACACCAGACCGCCTCGTCCCCTCTATCGAGGAGATGATGATGTCGTTGGGCACAGCAGCCTGCCCGCCTTACCATCTCGCGGTTGTGATCGGCGGCACCTCTGCTGAGGATACGATGAAAACGGTCAAGCTTGCCTCAACGAAATATTATGACGAACTGCCGACAAGCGGTAACGAACATGGCCGCGCATTCCGCGACCTTGAGATGGAACAGAAAATTCTCAAAATATCGCAAAAAATTGGCATAGGCGCTCAATTCGGCGGAAAGTATTTCTGCCACGATGTAAGGGTGATCCGGATGCCGCGCCATGGCGCCAGCGTTCCTATCGGAATTGGTGTATCCTGTTCTGCCGACCGGCAGGTGAAGGGAAAGATCACCAAAGACGGCGTCTTTATCGAGCAGTTAGAGACGAATCCGGCAAAATACCTTCCCGAGGTGACGGATGCGGACCTGAACAGCAATGTTGTCAGAATCGACCTCAACGCACCGATGAAAGACATATTGGCCAAACTTTCTCAATATCCGATCAAAACACGGCTGAGCCTGAGCGGAACGATCATTGTCGCGCGCGATCTAGCCCACAGAAAATTACGGGAACTACTGGAGAACGGCGAAGGGCTTCCTCAGTATTTCAAGGATCATATCATCTACTATGCCGGCCCCGCCAAAACACCGGAAGGATATGCATCCGGTTCATTCGGCCCCACCACAGCAGGTCGAATGGACGGTTATGTCGACCAGTTTATGGCGGAAGGAGGTAGTATGGTCATGCTCGCAAAAGGCAACCGCAGCAAGGTCGTTGTCGATGCCTGTAATAAGCACGGCGGGTTTTACCTTGGCTCCATCGGCGGCCCAGCTGCTATTCTTGCACAAAACAATATAAAGAAGGTTGAAGTTCAGGCTTTTGAAGAATTTGGCATGGAGGCAATCTGGCGGATCGAGGTGGAGGACTTCCCTGCCTTTATCGTTATGGATGATAAAGGAAATGATTTCTTTGCCCGGAAAAAAGATGGTGCCACCGCCTGATCTTTCAGCGGAACCGCCCGCACGGCTTGTTAAGCATTCGGTCAGCATCGCAGGCCACCGCACCAGCGTTTCACTAGAGCAGAAGTTCTGGGATCTGATCCGGGCGAGTGCCAGGCGTCAGTGTTTGAGCATCAATGAGTTACTGACGGAAATAGACGCGATGCGAAGCGGTAACCTGTCCAGCGCAATCCGTCTTTATGTGCTGGAAGAACTTCTTGAAAAAGAGACTGAACCGGCACCGAATCCCAAAATATCCCTTTGAGAACTGCTCATTGCGACCCTATATAGAAGACAAGCAACCAATCAACTTAGGGCAACGGCGATATGGGTGATGTTGTCAACCTGAATCAGTTTCGAAAAAAGCAGGGCCGCAAAAAAGCTGAAGAGCTGGCGCGCAACAATCGCGTGCGCTTTGGCAGAACCTCTCTGCAGAAAAAGCAGGATAAAAGCCAGTTACAGCGCGGAAAATCTGAACTTGATCAGAAAAAGCTGTCGCCTGCCCGAGATGACGAAGAAACCCCTTCGCCCAAAAATTAGCACTTTCTTCACACATTCAGTTTAAGAAAAACAAATTAATGTCATAGAAATGACTCAACCTTCTTCTACTTAAAGGTCGCGCTCGGCAAAGGCAGGGCAAAAGGAGGTAAAAATGGAAACCGTTGTGCAGAAATATCCCGAGCCTGCGTTGAAGGACCTCTTGTCCGATCCGATTATGCTCGCGGTCCTTAAACGTGATGGACTGACGGTAGAAGACATTAAAAAGGTTGTAACATCCTATCAGGAAAAAATCCGCCTCCCCCTCTCCTGATTCTTTGTAACGCTTCGCTCAACCCACCCCATTCAAAACGCGACTTCTTTTGTTGCGCAGATTTGCTCTCTCGCGTTATTATCCGGCCATGCTTTATTGCTCCATCTCATTCAGGAAGCAATCAGGGAGACCGGCATAACATGACGATAGCAGCCAGATATAAGAAGAAATCGGCGACAATCCGGGGTCTTAAAATGTCTTATATCGAAGAGGGCGAGGGAGACCCAATCGTGTTCCTGCACGGGAATCCGACCTCATCCTATTTGTGGCGTAATATTATGCCACATCTGGAAGGGCGCGGACGCCTGATTGCCCCGGACCTGATTGGTATGGGAGATTCCGAAAAACTACCGGAAAGCGGCCCGGACAGCTATACGTTTAAAGAACACCGTTCATTCCTCCATGATCTGCTTGCCTATCTGATGGTCGACAGGAACGTGACACTGATCGTTCATGACTGGGGATCGGCTCTGGGCTTTGACTGGGCGTACCAGAACCAATCGGCAATAAAAAGCATCGCTTATATGGAGGCGATCGTTCAGCCAATCCCGAGCTGGGACAATTGGCCAGAGGCCGCGCGGAACATTTTTCAGGCCTTTCGTAGCCCGGCCGGCGAAGAGCTCGTCCTTGAGAAAAATATCTTCGTTGAAAGAGTGCTGCCAACTTCCATCATTCGGACATTGGAAGAAGAAGAGCAGCGCGAATATACCCGCCCATTTCGAAATGCCGGGGAAGACAGGAGACCGACCCTGACCTGGCCGAGGCAGATTCCCATCGCCGGGGAGCCCGATGACGTTGTCAAGATAGTGGATGATTATTCCAACTGGCTCAGCAAATCGGATTTGCCCAAACTATTTGTGAACGCCGACCCCGGATCAATTCTGGTCGGCCCTCAGCGCGAATTCTGTCGAACATGGCCCAATCAGACCGAAGTAACCGTCAATGGGCTGCATTTCATACAGGAAGACAGTCCAGATGAGATTGGTCAGGCAATCGCGGAATTTCTCGCAAAAATATAATTTAGTCAGTACAGGGCAGACAATATCGTGGTCGGAAAACGGATTAAACTGAACGCTTTGCAAAGCAAAACATTGACCCTTTTGCAGATATTGGCGCGCGATCCGGACAGCTCAACTCCGGAGGGCAATGCTGGTGACGTTCGTATTACCCGCCTCCCCCACGCACATGGGAATCACACGCATGTCGGAGAGTATGTCGTCGCAAGCCGCGATGCCAGCGGACTGAACAACAAATCCGTATGGGTGGCGCTCTGTCGTAAAGGCCTTGTAAAAGAGAACTGGGAAGACAAGATTGTTCTAACCCCGGAAGGTCTCTCATTTTCGACAGGCCTTGAGAATAAATTTGCCTCTGCGTCTGACCACTAAGTACCCCGCCTGAATTGAGCTGGAGATAACCCTATGAACTCCGGAACCGACAGGAAACTCACAACGATACTTTGCGCGGACGTCGCAGGCTACAGCCGTCTCATGAACAAGGATGAGGGGGAAACGCTCAGCAGGTTGAAAGCCGCGCGGGAGATTTTTAGCGACTTTATCACCCGGTACAATGGGCGAATTGTTAATATGACCGGCGATGGACTTGTTTGTGAATTTTCGAGCGTAGTAAATGCCGTGCAATGCGCTGTTGAGGTTCAGAACAGGATAAACGAGGATAACCTATCCTTATCTCCCGCAGACCAGATGCTCTACCGCATCGGCATCAATCTGGGAGATGTCCTGATTGAGGGCGACGATATTTTCGGTGAAGGAGTTAATGTCGCCGCAAGGCTGGAAGCCCTGGCGCCTGTTGGTGGTATCTGCATATCCGGCTCTGTTTTTGATCAGGTAAAGAACAAACTGCCAAAGCATTTTGAATTCCTTGGAAATAAAACTGTCAAGAATATCGCTGATCCAGTTCCTGTTTATTCGCTCATGCTGACCGAAATGCCGGATGTCTATAAAAACGCAACCGATTCCGACCTAAGTTCCGAAGACGCTTCACAGGAAGAGACCGAAGACGACAGGAAAATTCGTGGCTATGTCAAACGACAAGCGGCCTTCAACAGGCGGGCCACTGCTTTCGGGGCGATTACACTCTTACTTTTCATCATAAATATGGCGACTTCGCCTGATTATTGGTGGTTTCTCTGGCCCGCGGCAGGTTTTGCTGTTTCCTTGATAATACAAGGAATCATGATTTTTAGAGGACCGCATCACGGAAAAGAATGGGAAGAACGGAAGATAAACGAGCTTAAAGCACGCGGGTACAAACCCCGTCCCTAGGATTCATCGACGACGATCCGTGCCGCGATATCCTCCATCGCTTGCACATCCGGATTTACATAATTATCGATCGTAATGGTGGGCCCATTGGCAACAAGCAATGTCAGAGTTGGTCGACCACCAGCTTCCATCAACTGCCACGCATCCCCGTCCCCGCGATCTTCCGCGAGAATACCTAAATCATCAAATATCTGGTCGAGATTGATCACATCTTCCGACGGGACAAAGTCAGTAATGGTGACGTCCCCGCTATCCGCACCCGTAAAAACATATATATCGGCGCCCTGCCCGCCGGTCAGCGTATCATCCCCGCCGTTACCTTGCAGAATATCGTCACCGCCTTGGCCGACAATAGTCTCGCCAGCGCTCGTTCCAAAGAGTACGAGATTTTCGTCATTGCCCGCAAAGGAACTCCCCGCCGGAGCAAAGGCCGAAAATGCAGTGAACGCGCCATTGCCGACTTCGACAAAAGTAAAGGACAGAATTGCGCTGCTTGTATCATTATCCCCATCGGTCAGAACATACTCGAAACTCTCCATCTCGCCGGGGTCCGCCTGAGAGGGGGCCGTATACGTATAATTGCCTTCTGCATCAATGGAGAGCATCCCGCCGAGTATCGTTTCGACGATAAGCGGATCTCCATTCTGTGGAATATCATACTCAAAGCCATTATAGATCAGTGAGGTTAGTGTCCCGCCATCCGCGCCAAGACTATCAACTGATCCCGAACTGACCACGTTGTCCGTCTCGACAACCGGAACCGTATCAACGAGGACTGTCTCCAGATCACCAGGATCGACAACCACCGTCGGCGCATCACCGGCATTTTCAACCTTGGCAAGCTCAATTGTGCTGATACCGTTACCCAGACCGACAGCGACAACTTCGATATCATTACTGTCGACAAACTGTTGCCACTCATTGCCCCCCGCCGTCGGCACTTCAAGAGTTACACTCGGCTCACCATCCGAGATAAAGTAAACGTTTGATGTGTGCCCTGAAAGCAACGGATTGGAAAGATGTGACTCGAGAGCACTTCGCGATTCTTCGATGGCTGCGGCGTAGTTTGTTGATCCGTTCGGAATCAGGTTGACCGGATTATTGATAAAATCCTGAGCGGCCGCCACGGAGTCTCCCTGAAACACTAACGACGACGCGGCGGCAAAGGCGATAATAGAAATATTCAGATTGCTAGAGACCTGATTATATTCCGAAAGCACATTACTGACTGCTTCCCGCAAAACCTGAATGCGAGTTTGCAGACTTCCCGGAACGGCAAGATTCATCGACCCCGACGTATCAAGGACAAAAACAAGATTATAGCTTGGCAATGTCGGTGCGGGTAAGTCTACCGCATCCGGGCTCGCGATCGGAACATCATCCACTATCGAGGCGACGAAGGACCCGCTGACGCTCGAGCCGTCCTGATCCACGACATCATAGCCAAAGGTAAGATCGATCGCATCTTGCCCATCACCTGTGTGATCAACAATATCGTTCAGAGTGAGTGTATATCCATAATCATCGCCCGATCCTGTCGGTCCGAATTGGAGGACGAAAACCGAACGCGGCGCCCCACCCTCAGGAAAGGCTGTTGCTGCAACCTGCTGGGTGACGCCGTTTGCAAGCGTGGTAACCTCATAGAAAACAGGATCGCCACCAGAGGTAATTTCCGGCAATTCACTAATATCAAGCGCGACTGTACCCGCTCCATCAAGTCCGAAATCTATGTCCGCCACGCCGCCGGCGCTGGTTGCTTCGGGCGTCAGATCACTCCCGTCCGGCAAATCATCTTCGTCTACACTTATCGCCTGAGCAGCCCCCAATGTCGGTGTGCTATCTTCAATTTCAATTGTCAGCGCGCCGGAGGCCGATGAACTGTTCACATCGAGCACAGATATCGCGAGAGTAAAGGCAAGGGTTGAGAGATTGCCGCCTGCGCCGTCCAAATGATCAATCGGACCATCCAGTATGACATCATATGTGCCGTCCGTATTCAGCGAGACAGTAAATACTGCCTCTCCGCCAGCCATCCCGACAACAACATTAGTGCCAAGCCCGCTTAAGGCAATTGGATTGCCCTGGGACGCCAGGTTCGCAGCATCAAAGTCCGGTTGCGTAGCGTCAAAAGTAACAGACGCGATCTCCCCGCTGCCCCCGCCGATACCGATGGCAGCGCCCTCGATGCTGTCCCCATCGGCAGCTTCAATCAGGTTCGCCGGAGTGCCCTCATCAACGATCACCGGATCGTCATTGTCTTCGATCGTCAGTGTGACAGAATTATCTGCTCCATCGATAACCGCATTGCTTGACGCCCCGACCAGTGTAAGCGTCAGGGTTTCCGTCCCTTCAAACTGATTGTCATCAACAATCGGGATATTAACAGTTACAGTTGAACCCGGCGCAAGCCCGGTTTCTCCGCCATCGAACGTTACTCTTTGCAGGCCATCCACGACATAGTCGCTGCCTGCTGTCGTGCTGCCGGTGATTGCGTAATCGACGCTAACCCTGACACCCGGCGCCACCGCTTTATCAAGTGTCAGAACGAAGGAAAGAACGCCAGCATCCTCCCCGACAGTAATTTCTCCTCCCCCGACAGGCGTGCCGCCAACGGTTACGTCAGAGAGCGTGATAATGCCGATATCGTCATCCGCAATCACGACAAGCGCCTGTCCGGATGAGACATCAATGTCCGCATTTTCCGCCCCTGTCAGCGCAACAATGAAAAACTCCAGGTTTTCAATGACATCATCATCAATCACTTCAACGGTGAAGACGGCTTGGGTCGAACCGGGCGGTATCACAATGGTCCCGTCCCCGTTACTGACGAAATCCACGTCGCCCGGAAGACCCGAATCCGCTTGAGTAGCGGACCCACCCCTGATCTCATATGTAATCGTTACAGGAAGGTCGGTTGGTTCGTTCAACGTTATGACAATTTCAAAACTGCTGAGATTTCCGGATTCCGGATCCACGACAGAAACAACGCTTAAACTTGTCTGCGGCCCAAGCCCGACAATCTCGTCATCTTCGCTTAAATCACGCAACCTGAGATCGGTTCCATCCAGTAACCCACCAGCTTTCAGCAGGTCACCAATCGATAACCCGCCGTCGATGGTACCTTCACTGAACTGCTGGAAGCCTGCCCCGCCACCTGATTGCGACCGGCGACCACCTGCCTCCGGATTGATCTCATCAGGATTGAAATCATCCTCTTCATTAAACCAGTCGGGATTAACCAGTCGCAGCGCTTCGCCATAAATATTGAAAAGCTGTTCCCCTGTCAGGATAAAAGGCACACTTGGCAAGGTGGAAAAGCTCGTTACGACAACGGATTGATTGGCAACATCCAGAACCTGAGAGCCCGCCTCGTTCGTAATCACAATCGCACCGGTAAAAAGCGTGAAAATTGATTCTTCGCCAATACTCTTTACATTACCCGACCAGCTTGTACCGCGGATGCCAATCGTCCCGACAGGAGTCCGCACGTCGACATTCTCCGGGTCATCCTTGGCAATCTGTCCGCTAACGAGGGAGAACACACCCTGGAGAAGGGAAATGCCAAATGTCCCGCTTCCCGCTGACGGATTATATATCATTTCATCGAGAACCGCCCGCCCGTTTTCTCCCATCGTAAACTGTGTCTCATCCACAAATACGATGGTAAAGGATGAGCCGGTTGCAGTCTCAATAACATCTCCCCGGAAAACCGTCGCCCCTTCGACCAGTTCTTCACTAGTTCCGTCTGCATGACGCGTGGTAACGGTGCCAGCCAATGCCGTTACTTCCCCGATAGGCCCTACCGCGTCGCTTTGCGTTCCAGAAGACTGTGCCATCGGGCCAGGGCCTGCCAGCTTGCTCACCAGATCCGCCGGTATCCGCGCACCGCCCACAGTTAGAAGATCGGCACCCGGCCCGGATGCAAAATAATCGTGAATTATGATATGGCCGCCAGTATCGTCCGTCAGGGTCAGATCGACGCCATCCCGACCAAAGTCCGCAACAAGCGGTTTGATCTCGTCACCAATTTGCACTGCCCCGTGATCAGGCGCCTGATATTCGGCAAGCGGCTTGGCGTCGAGGTTTACTGAAAAACCCTGTTTCATCTCTCATACCCCAACAGCAAAAAAGACCCCCGCATAGTCAGAATTTATTCTTCCGCTACACTCGGCGATCAAATAATCTTCATAAAAAAAGTTGCCCAAACTATTGCTTAAAAGTACTTATCGGGCGAGCAAGAAAGTAATGTATTTTTTGTAATTAAAGTATGCCACATTTTGGACAAATTTCATAAAATTTTTCATAAACATAGTTAATCCAACTATTTGAATGAATGTGCGATATACTTGTTTAACGATCTGAGAAAAAGGTCAATCCCTGCATGGCAGAAACCACAGCAGCACAAAAAACGGAAAAAAAGAACGGTATCATAAGATGGCTCTCCTTTGCCCGTGGGGGACGGATTCCCGCCTTCATGTTGCTTATGGCGGCCCTGTTTCTGCAGATTTCTGACCCGCCTTTCCTGTCAAATTTCCGAGACCGGATATTTGACGTATACCAGCAGTCCCAACCACGGGAGGTACAATACCCGCGGCCCGTCGCCGTTATCGACATAGACGAAAACAGCCTTTTGAACCTTGGCCAATGGCCCTGGCCCCGCACATATCTCGCAAAACTTGTGAAAAATGCGACTAAAAGCGGCGCCGCCGTCATCGGGTTTGATATGCTTTTTGCCGAATCGGATCGATTGTCGCCCACGGAAATCGCCCAAAATATATCCAGGCTTCCGCCAGAGGTAAAAGAGCAACTTGCGAGCCTGCCGTCCTTCGATGATGAATTTGCGAGCGAAATTGGCGACAGCAGAGTGGTCCTCGGGATATCCGTAAGCCCAGAGAGTGATGGCGCAAACAATCTGGGGCTCGACCGAATACCGTCCTTTGCCATGCTTGGGCAGGACCCTAAAAAATTTTTGAAAAACTATCCCGCCCTGATCGGCAATATCGACAAGCTGGATGAAGCTGCCGCCGGGCGCGGCATGATCAGTCTGGATCAGGATTTCGATGGTATTGTCCGGCGCATTCCTCTGGCCAATCAGATCAATGGAAAGATCATACCCTCGCTGGCGTTGGATATGCTGCGAGTAGCAACAGGCCGTAACGTTATTATCCAGACCAACGAAAACGGTATTGTCGGATTTAAGGTTGCCGGAACACTCATTCCGACAGATACGCGCGGGCGCGTCTGGGTTAAATATGCGGAGTATGAACCGTCACTCTATGTTTCGGCACTTGATGTCATCAATGGCGCGATCGACGACAAGGCCTTTGAAGGCAAACTGGTCCTAGTCGGTACGTCCGCCGCCGGCCTCAAGGATTTACGGGCATCCCCGCTTACGTCCAATCTTCCGGGAGTCGAAATGCATCTGCAGTTGCTGGAGAATGTATGGACGCAGTCCTATCTTTTCCGGCCTGAGTTCATTGCTATTTTTGAATGGATAGGCACATTGTTTACGGGACTGGCGCTAATTATACTGGTGCCGCTCGCAGGCGCGCGAACCACTCTTGGATTGCTGGTTTTTATCTCAGTAACAGCTATCGGTTCCTCCATATATTTCTTTGTCTATAATTCCGTCCTTATTGATGTCAGCTATACACTGGCGGTATCGATACTCGTCTACATTACAATGGTGTATTCAAATTATCGGGGCACCGAGCAGGAACGTACACGCATTCGAACGGCTTTTGCCCACTATCTCTCACCGGAACTCGTCAAGCGATTATCGGCCTCGCCCGATAGCCTGGTTTTAGGCGGTGAAGAGCGGGAAATGACGTTCATGTTCTGCGACGTGCGGGAATTCACGGTTATTTCGGAAGGGTACAAGCATAACCCGCAAGGACTGACCCATCTTATCAACCGTTTCCTGACGCCGATGACGGGAGAGATTCTTGCGCATCAGGGCACCATCGACAAATATATGGGTGATTCCATTATGGCCTTCTGGAACGCCCCGCTTGATAATCCGCTGCACCCAAAGGATAGCGCCGACGCGGCCTTAAAAATGATCACCCGCCTTGCGGCATTGAACAAGGAGCTGGAAGCGGAAGCCGCCACGGAAGGTCGTCCTTTTAAGGCGCTACGGGTAGGCATTGGCCTGAATACCGGCGTTTGTATCGTTGGAAATCTAGGGTCAGAACAGCGCTTCGACTATTCCGTTCTCGGTGATCCGGTTAATCTCGCCTCTCGACTTGAAGGGCAAACCAAGGAATATGGCTTCAGTATCATCATGGGCGAGAGTACCGCACAGTCAATTCCGGACTATGCGATGATCGAACTCGACCTGATCGCCGTGAAGGGAAAAGAAGAAGCCGTCAAAATTTTCGGGCTTCTGGGGGATGAGAAGCATGCACAAAAGGCTGAGTTTATTGATGCCAAAGACGCTATAGAGGCATTTCTCAAGCTGTACCTTGAGCGCGAATGGGATAGCGCAGAGAAAAAACTTGTCCATATCGCCGGGTTGAATCCCCGACTCGAAAAATTTGTCAAACTATATCAGGATCGTATTCGCCGCTTCAGAACGTCCCCGCCCCCTGAGAACTGGGACGGTGTCTTCCGGGCCGAGAAGAAATAGTGACTTCTGGCTCGTTCAGGAAAAAGAAATGTTCGCCGCCGCCGAGAGGTCGCGCAGGGCCTGTTCCTCACTAACAACCTTGATCGTTCTCATGCCCATTGCGGCTGCCGGCTTGAGATTGATACCAAGATCATCTAGATACACGACCTCCTCCGGGTTAACGCCCATCTGCTCACAGGCATATTCATAAATACGCGGATCCGGCTTGCGAAGGCCAATCTTGCTAGACTCGATAACCTGCTTAAACAGTCTCATCACTGCCTCAACTTCTGCCTGAGCGGCGGCATCCCTGGTCATACCGGGACCATTTCCGGCCGCAACATTATTTGTCAGGCAGGTACAAATATATTTCTCACCGCACAGCTTCAATGCATTGACCATGTTGGGACGAATGTCTCCGGCCAGAAGTTTGATTATCTCAGTGCCGGGAATTGGATGGCCGAGGTTCCCGCTCTCGCCTTCAAAAAGTTTATCAAACTCATCAAGGGTAACCGCACTTCGCTCGAACTGCGCCCAGGCATTGGTATCGGGATCGGTAGAATTGATCTTCCGGATAAAATTCGCAGGCAGGCCGTGTTCCATTTCAAACCGGGTAAAGGCCTCGAACGGACTCGTCGTGAGAACACCGCCGAAATCCCATAGAACGGCTTTTATCATTTGATATTACCTTTATTTGCAAGATGACTGGATATGCGTCGCCACACAGTATATTTTTCTTACTTTTACTAAATAGTGACAGGCGGACTATATCCTGTCAAACATCAACAGCGATTGAATTCGTTGCTATGAGAGTTAGTTTATAGACAAAGATAAATATTTTTTGCAGTTTTTCGGAGCCTCCGTATGAGATTGTCAATTGCCACCGCCTTGTTCATGTTTACGGCCATCACCGCCGCAAACGCCTATGAATCCAATGATTTGAATAAACTGAATAAAAGCGGGAACTGCCCTGATTGCGATTTACGCGGTGTTGAATTGCAATATAAAGACATGAAGGGCGCAGCGATGAAAAAAGCAAATCTGCGCGATTCCATGCTGAAACAGATTGACCTCAGCAGTGCGGACCTCTCAGGCGCCGACATGCGTCGCTCCGATCTTGAAAAATCGACACTTGTATCGGCTGATCTTGAAAATGCCATTTTGCAGGATGCGGATATGGAAAAGGCCGTGATGTCAGGGGCAAATTTCCGTCGTGCCAATTTGCGGGGGGCCGATTTTGACAGCGCCAATGTCGAAGGCGGCAACTTCCGGAATGCGGATATCCGTAAAGCCTATTTCAAACGCGCCAACTTGAAAAATGCTGATTTCAGTGGTGCGAAGGTATCAGAAACGAACTTTAAGCGGGCGAATATGTCCGGCGCTATCATGACCAATACTGAGCTGGATGAAACCAACTTCACGCGCGCCGATCTGACGGATGCCCATCTGCAGAAGGCCAATTTGAGCCATGCAAATTTCTATCGGGCTATCCTTGTGAAGGCGGACATGACAGGGGCGCGGCTCTCCAACGCAACGTTCTGGGGAGCAAACTTATCCGGTGCAAATCTTGAAAGCGCTAAGGGATTGGAGCAAGAACAACTGGAAGGGGCCTGTGGAAGCGCGGAGACAGTTCTTCCCGACAATCTAAAGCTCAAGCCATGCCGCGAGTAGTTGACGAAAGTTATCTAAGCCTCGCGATCAAATCCGGCAATTCGCCAAGATGCTCAATACTGTGATAGCGCGGCGCATGAATCGGGACATCCGCATGCTCATGAACCCATGTCAGATCATGCGGGACATGAACACCGAAACTACCCGCCTCTATCGCCGGAATGACATCACTTTTTAGCGAATTGCCCACCATCATACTGGTTGAAGCATCCCTGCCTGCGGTATTGAAAATCCGCTGATAGGTCTCTGTCGTTTTCTCGCTGACAATCTGAACGTCATCGAACAACTCACCCAATCCCGATTGCGCAAGCTTGCGCTCCTGATCGAACAGGTCGCCCTTCGTGATGAGGATGAGCCGATACCGCCCGCAGAGCTCCATCAGCGTCTTACGCACATGTGGCAATGTTTCGACGGGATGGCGTAGCATCTCGCGGCCAGCCCGCAGGATATCATGCAGGATAGTGGCGGGAACATTATCATCCGTGACCTCGATGGCGGTCTCAATCATGGAAAGGGTAAAGCCTTTAATTCCATAACCATAAAACTGAAGATTTCGTCGTTCCGCTTCCAGCAATCTCTCCGTAATATGACCACTCTCGGCATAATCACTCAGCAACGCTGCAAATTTTTCCTCTGTCATTCGGAAAAAATACTCGTTCTGCCAAAGTGTATCATCGGCATCAAAACCGATCGCAGACAATACAGCACCATGCCCTGCTAACGACACATCCAAACACCTTCAACTAACCAATACTTGCCATCCACTTCATTCCGCCGCCTTTGCGGGAATAATCTTGCCGGGGTTCATAATATTATCCGGATCGAGCGCCTGTTTGAGAGCCGCCATCACGTCAATCGCATCGCCGTGCTCACGGTACATATATTTGATCTTCCCAATCCCAACACCATGCTCGCCGGTACAGGTACCATCCATGGAAAGCGCCCGCTCAATTAATCGTCCATTTAGACGCTCTGCCTCCTCAAGCTCTTCCGGGTTCTCCTTCTTGATCACGAAGGACAAATGAAAATTGCCATCGCCGACATGCCCGACCAAAGGCGCAATCAGGAAACTATCTGCAAGGTCCTTCTTGGTTTCCAGAATGCAATCCGCAAGGCGTGAAATGGGAACACAGACATCGGTTGCCCATATTTGCGCCCCGTTTCGGAGCGCCATGGCGGCATAGGCCGCATCGTGGCGGGCCTGCCAGAGCTTTGTGCGCTCTTCCACCTGCGTGGTCCATTTAAAGCCTTCAGCCCCGAACTCCGAACATATCTCGCTCACCTTCTCCGCCTGTTCCTTGACGTAAGCATCACTGCCATGAAACTCGAGGAAAAGTGTCGGCTGTACCGGCAGGTCAAGATTGGAGTAGCGATTCACGGCATCAACCTGCACGTCGTCCAGCAATTCTATTCGGGCAACCGGAATACCGCTCTGTATGGTCAGGATGACACTTTGTATCGCCCCTTCAATATCCGGGAAAGATACAGTGGCAGCCGATATCGCCTCGGGAATGCCGTAAAGACGAAGCGTAATCTCGGTGATGATGCCAAGCGTTCCTTCCGATCCGATATACAACTTGGTCAAGTCATATCCAGCGGCGCTTTTCTTCGCCCGATGGCCCGTCGAGATAATCCGTCCGTCCGGTAAAACAACCTTGAGACTAAGGATATTCTCCCGAATGGTCCCATATCGCACGGCATTCGTGCCGGATGCACGTGTTGACGCCATACCGCCGATAGAAGCATCCGCTCCGGGATCGATGGGGAAAAACAGGCCTGTATCACGTAAATACTCATTGAGTTGTTTACGCCGCACGCCTGGTTGAACCGAGCAATCCAAATCCTCCGTGCTCACCCGCAGGATTTCGTTCATTTCATTAAGGTCGATGGAGATTCCGCCCGAGACTGCGTTCACATGTCCTTCAAGCGACGTCCCCGCGGCAAATGGAATAATCGGCACCTTATGGGCTGCACAGATTTTGACAATCTCGGAGACTTCTTCCGTACTCCCCGCGAAACAGACGGCATCAGGCGCTTTGGGAAAGTGCCAACTCTCATCCTTGCCATGCTGCTCCCGTACAGCCGCGGCGGTCGAGCAACGCGTTCCCAAAAGCTCTTTCAACTCGTGAATAGCCTGATCCATTCCAGGATGTTGTTCCGTCATCTCATCTCCCTCACCCGCATAGCTGACCGGGGTAGTCAGCCCCTCCCTTTACCAGTAGTATATAGTCTATCATCTGGCGAAAAGAAGAAAAACACAGGAATAGTGATGAACGAACGCACTCTTACGTTATTGCATCAACAACCGGTATTGTCGGAATGGATTGATTACAACAAGCATATGAATGTCGCCTACTATGTGCTGATATTCGATCAGTCTCTGGATGTTTTTCTCGATGATATCGGACTGACCCGCGAATATCGTGATTCCTCCAATTGCACCGTATATGTGCTGGAAACCCATGTTACCTATGTTCAGGAAGTGCATGAGGGAGACTTGCTAGATATATATGTGCGGGTTCTGGATTGTGATGAAAAGCGAATGCATCTCTTCCTCGAGATGCGACATCAAGAGAGACGCTTCCTCGCGGCAACATCGGAACAGATGATCATGCATCTGAATAAAGCGGGGCCAAGTGCCACACCCATGCCTGACTTCCTGCAATCGAGACTCCAGCAACACAAAGAGGAGTTTGCAGATGCGCCAATTCCCAAACAGGCCGGCGCTGTTATCGGCATCCGCAGAAAGAAGTGAAAAAATGCCGCCCGGTTGAGGCGGCGTTTTCATTAAATGAATGGTTGTGAATTTGTCGGTTCAGGCAGCCTTGCTGTCCGCTGACGCGCTATGGCCAAGCTTGCCGATGAGATAATCGACATTCTCGCCGTCGAAACTGTCCTGAAAATGAGTAAGCACTCGTTCAATAACCTGATTGCGGTAACGTTCTCGATCGCCCGGCGTACCATCGAAATCAAGCTCATTCGCCACTTCAAGCCCGACTTTCATTATTTCCTGAAGTCCGCCCGGAATATTCGACTTTTCACAGAGCTGCTTCAGGCCGTTCCCTCCGGCATCATTCACCAGAATATGAACGTTCGCCACGGCGATATTGGAATATTTCGCCATCGCCGTTTCAAAGAAATCAACGTCACCCATGCAGAGCGCACGCAAAATAATTGTCGGCGTCAAGCGGCCATTGGCATGAAGCTGATCAATAAGTCGTACAAGATCGGCGTGACTGGCGCCATCCTTTATAAAACCGATCATCGTTTTTTCGCGGCTCTCCAGAATCAGATCAGTGGCCAAGCCCGGTGACATATCATGATGCCGAACCAAATGATCCCGAAGTTTGTCCGAAACCATCGTGACCAGCCGTTCCGTAACCGTAATCGGTAATGTCGCCCTGTGCGCCATGGGTTCCTTGATTTTCTCGCTGTCGCCATACTGATCCAGGACTTTTTCATAGGTCGTTTCGGAAATTTCCGCGCCCTGATTCTGCATCAGGGTTGCGACCACGTCCTCAGATCCACTCTCGGCAAGCTTGTCCGAAACCGCTTCGGAAACCACACTCCGGCTGGCCACCGCCATTTGATGAATATCCGATTTCGAGCTGATGATTTCAAACAAGTCATCGTCAGTCAGAGCCGCCGAAAAGCTTAGCATCGGTGTTGCCACATCCGCGATATCGCTGGCAAGGGACTTGGCGATATCGTGGGGAAGATCGGGAACTGACTTCAGGGTTTCTGCAAGTGTCTGCCGGACAAGAACCTCGGCATCGTTCACCAGGATGCGGAAAATTTCTTCAGCTTCACGACGTTCGGTTTCGCTAAAACCCGCACCCGTTATGCCCCCGGCAATTTTCTCGACTGTTTCTGCACGCGCCGAAGCCGACCTGTCCGTCAGCAATCGCTCTACGTCCGCTGGGCTTAAAGAACCGTTATTAGACACGATGGCTCCAGTATTTAAGTTGTTTGGAAGCTCCAATGTCGCCAAATTATATTAATATTTCTTTAATCTGGGCGCCCTTGCATCACTTCTTTTATTGCCCTGATCTGATCCTCAACCTGGATATCAAGCGTGCTTGTAACCTCCAGTTCCTGCTCTTCAAAAACATCCTTATCCGGATTGGCAGCCTGCCATTCCGCCACTTTTGCATCCCGTGCGATGATTAATTGTTCAATCTGTGGGCGAAACAGTACCAGCATTGCGCTCAACCAGCGATTAACAGGCCAAGATGGCGTGCTATGGTCAATCACGAAGCCGTCCAGCATTTCAATAACATCCGCCTTGTCATACCAATTCTCTCCGGTAACCCAGCGATTGGTTGTAAACAGGCCTATTGGAAAGCCTGAGCCATCCATCGAAATGGCAATCAGGTGGCAGATAACCTCATCCTCCGCTGTCGGCCAATCTGCATCCCCATCATATGGAACAGGCGTGACGTCCGCTTTCATTCCCTTCTTGCGGAGAAAGGTGTGGAAATGGCCATGCTCCCCCTCCCGATGCGCATGATAATAGTATTGAGCATGGGTTTCATTGTCATAGATATCGCCTTCGGGATAATGATCCCACTCATAAAAGGTGCCCTCACCGCGAAGAATTTCACCAACAATATTCGCGCCCCCTTTTTTGAGGACGCGATAACATTCCAGTATTTCATCCGCGGCCGCACTCATCCGTTCCAACTGATCGGGAGGGAGACTTCTCAACACCTGCCGTAACTGCGCCAGTGTTTCTATCATCGGTATGCTGTCATCCTGCATAAACTTAGCCGTTGTTTTCATTCAATTCTCTCGATTCCCGCTACCTTGAATTATATAAATAACATACCAGGCAGAGATATAGTCTCTCACGGGAAGGTGATGGAATGTGTTTGCAAGCCATATAAGGCGCGACACTATGTCCCTGTTTTTGCAGGGTCGGCTGTGGTATCCCGGCTGACAATGAACGAGAACTTGCACACGAGCGAAATAGAAAGTTAAGAAAATGAAGAATCTGACAACTCTTGGATTATCGCTAGCATTGTCATTCATAGCCACGTCTGCACTTGCGGACGGAGATGCGGCAAAAGGTGAAAAAGTTTTTAAGAAATGCAAGGCCTGCCACACCATCGAGCAAGGTGCGAAAAATAAAGTTGGCCCAAATCTGTTCGGCATTGTCGGCGCCAAGGCAGGGCACGTTGAAGATTATAAATATTCAAAAGCCATGATGGATTCCGGCATTACCTGGGATGAAGCGACTCTCGACGATTATCTGAAGAAGCCGAAAGCATATGTCAAAGGCACAAAAATGTCTTTCGTCGGTCTTAAAAAAGAAAGCGATCGAGAGAATTTGATCGCCTATCTGAAAACTTTCAAATAGACTGGATTAGAACATCCGCCTGAGATCGTTGGCGGTTGCCAATGGGCGGCCTATGGCCTCTGCAACCTCCCGGGCCTGCCGTACCAATTCAGCATTATTCGCGGCGCCCTTGCCGGACTTCAGCATCATATTATTCTCAAATCCAACTCTTACGTGACCGCCCATAGCAAGTGCGCAACTTGCAGAGGCGTGTTCGAGCGGGCCAAAAGCGCAAACCGACCAATGCCTCATCGGATCGAGCGCTTCCACAAACGGAATAAGGTCGCGCGGATGAGACTGCTGGCCGGCGGTGTATCGACCAAGAACAAGCTGTAGAAAAGGATTCGGAAAAGGAATAATCTCATCTCGTATTAAAGCGTCACAACGGTGCAAATCTCCTAGCGAGTATAGGATGAATTGCGGCACAATATGACGCGCCTGCATTTCGGAGAAAAACGCAGCCGCCTTCTCTTCCCCGCCTTCCGGAACAATTTCCCGAATAGCAAGAGACACTGCTTCCGGCTGTAATTCAACAACCATCTCTATCTGCTGATCTGCGTTATAAATCCCAACTGCCTCACTGGTAACCTGGATAACGATATCGTCTCCCACCTCATCCCTGATTGCAGAAATAGCGTCCCGATAACGCCCAACATCCAAAGTATGCGCGCCCTCTTTATCGCGAACATGCAAATGGATCATGGAGGCCCTTTCCGCCACGCGAGTCTTAGCCTCCGCCGCCAGCTCTGATGGAGAAATCGGCAAGGCGGGATGATCGTGCCAGGTTTTTTACGCGCCGTTGGGTACGACCGCAATGATAACGGGAGTCAATTCAGACTGTTGTTCCATCTTTTATATGCCTTTTCTTTTAATTCTGGTTATTGAGCACCGGGCCTCCTGCGTTGTACAAATGCAAAGGACGATAACATTTTATAAAAATTAAGACCTTCTTTACATCCTGTCTTTATACATTATTTACGTGGCAATAGTTTACACGGCAGGCACCGTTGTAAAAAACACAATTCGGCAGAGAATAGTCCAGTGAATACAAGAGGTTTGGCTTCCCATCAACCTTCAAGCCCGAATCAGGTCGGTGTCGATCGTTCTGCGTTAACGCAACCGCATGTCCTGCGCCTGAACTACAGCAAACTGCGCCTCTTGGTCATAGAGACAGGGGATCGCATTCATAACTTCTGCCGCGACATCAGTATACCTGTTCTCGCGCGCGAAGCGGATTACAGTGACTCCGTCTCAAAAGATATCGCAGCGGGCGTATATAATTGCATTATTCTTGACGGAACACGTGGCAATGCTGCGTATCAGGAAATTCTGCAAAATGTCTCAAGCAAGCCGCCCTTTCTGCCCGTCATCGTCATTGATGGTTCCCTGAATTTTCTTCGTCAGGGCGCATCGGAAAACATTGCGAGCAGTGAACTCACGGCGGAACGGATGGAAACCGCTCTTTTTAATGCCGACCGGCTCTGCAAGTTGAACAATCGCTCGACAATACTGGAGATGGAACTCTCGTCACTGGTCGAGGAAGATCCGCTGACGGCCTTGCCAGGCCGCAGCAAGTTCCGGGTTCGGATGGCCAAGATTATTGCGAAGGCACATGAGGCCAAAAAGCCTATATCGTTGATCATTCTCGACCTGAACAGCTTCAAGGAGTTGAACGAGAGTCGGGGCCATGACTTTGGTGACAAGGTTCTGAAAACCATTGCAGGACGCCTTTTCAAATTCGCCCCACATAACTCGATTGTTGGCCGGCTGGGGGATGATGAATTTGCACTTCTAGCAGTTGACCGGGATCTTACGACGATAACGCATGAGAAGTTCGCAACAGAGCTGATGCGAGAAATTCGCGAACCCATATTAATCGACGGGCAAAAAACGGATGTGAATGCGACGATGGGGCTTGCACAACTCGACGATCACGACACCGCAGACGGCTTATTACACAAATCCATATCCGCACTTTACGCGGCGAAGCGGGACAAGGTTCCCTTTGTCGTCTATACGCATGAGGATGATATCGAGAGGCGGCAGCAGCTTCGTCTCGCACAGGATCTTCCCGAAGCGATCGCGGATAATCAACTGCTCCTGCATTTTCAGCCTATGCTCCGGATGAAGGATCAGGAACTGATTGGTGTGGAAGCCCTGGTTCGCTGGCAGCATCCGAAGCAAGGCCTACTTTTTCCGGACAGCTTTATTCCTCTTGCCGAGGGGTCTGGCTCAATTCAGGCGCTTACTGAATGGGTGATGAAAGCCGCTGTCAAACAGGGTAGCCTGTGGTTGGCGGAAGGCCGTAAAATATGTGTTTCCGTCAATATTTCCGCTCTCATTCTGCATGATCCAACCTTTCCGGACATGGTCGCGCAATTGCTCGAAGAAACTGATTTCCCGGCAGCCTTGCTTAAGCTGGAGATTACGGAAAGCGCCATTATCTCAGACGTCTATCGTGCAAAGGAAATTGTCACCCGTCTACATGAGTTGGGGACCCGCCTCTCGATTGACGATTTTGGAACCGGCTATACGTCCCTTGGCTATTTGCGCAAACTTCCCGTCGATGAAATTAAGATCGACAAGAGCTTCGTATTCAATATGACGAGGGTCGCGGACGATGAAGTGATCGTCCGGACATTGTTGGATCTGGCTGGCAACCTTGGTCTTTCGGTAGTCGCCGAAGGCGTGGAAGACGCGGAAACATGGGAAATGCTCAACAGTCTCGGTTGTGATGTAGCGCAAGGCTATTTCATGAGCCGTCCGATCGACATCACGACCTTCGGAGACTGGGTCGAGTCGCAACCTTGGAAGCAAGACCTGATTTAACAGTTTCACGACAACATCCGTTTGACGCGACGGCTTATATCCTTGAAAATGCCTGAAAATCAAGGGAGCTACGAATGTCAGAATTTGGTCCGGATGTCACCATCAGTAATGCCGCCTATCTTCATCCCACAGCCCTCATCTATGGCAAGGTGAATATCCATAAAGGTGCGTCCCTCTGGCCATACACCGTCATTCGGTCGGAACTGGAAGAGGTGGTTATCGGCGAATATACCAATATTCAGGATTTCGTCATGATCCATATCGGCTCCTCAACGGGGACGTATATCGGATCCCACTGTTCCATCACGCACCACTGTACAATACATGGCTGTACAATCGGTGATAACTGCCTGATCGGCATCAATACGACAATTATGGATGACTGCATCATTGGCAATAACTGCATCGTTGCAGGTCACAGTTTCCTGAAGGAAGGAACGGTTATTCCGGATAATTCCATCGTCATGGGAACACCCGGCAGAGTCGTCAGGACACAGAATAATTATGCCCGTTGCCGGTTAAACGCTTTCCTGTATTATCGGAATGCGCTCGCCTATTCAAAGGATCAACATCGGGAATGGGCGTCCGAACAGAGCCTGAAGGAAGTGCAGGCGGAAATCGACAAACTCCAAAAAGAACAGGCAGCCCTTGAGAATCAAACTTGAAGGGCGAGTTGGTATTTATTGAATTGAGAGATGCTATGACGGAAATGCAAAACCCCTATCTCATGTTCCTTGGTGACGTGAGTGATCAACTGGCCGCAAAGACCGCAAAGGGAATTGTTGACTGGCGTCCGGACTGGTGTATCGGGCAAATAAAACTGCCTGGCTGTGTGGCCGATCTCGGCATCAAGGATATGACGATCGCAGAAGGCGTTGCGAACGGCGCAAAAACGCTGATCGTAGGCATCGTGAATTCCGGTGGCTTCCTCCCCGATCACTGGATCTCCGTCATCGTCGAAGCGCTGGACGCTGGTATGGATGTCGCGAGTGGTCTGCATATCCGGTTGGGGAGCATTCCGGAAATTAAGGCGGCTGCTGAACGGAATAATCGCAGCCTGTTCGATGTGCGCCATCCGACCCATAGTACCCCGACCGGCAAGGGAACACCGCGTAGCGGCAAGCGCCTGCTTGCCGTTGGAACAGACTGCTCGGTTGGCAAGATGTATACGGCGCTTGCCATTGAGAAAGAAATGCTCAAGCGGGGTATGAAGGCGGATTTCCGCGCAACGGGCCAGACCGGTATTTTCATTGCCGGGACCGGCACATCGATTGACGCCGTGGTGGCCGATTTCATCTCCGGCGCGGTCGAGGAACTTTCCCCGGAAAATGACCCTGATCACTGGGATATTATCGAGGGACAGGGATCCCTGTTTCATGCTTCTTATGCCGGTGTCAGCCTTGGTTTGCTTCATGGTGCACAGGCCGATGCGCTTGTCCTGTGTCATGAACCGACCCGCACCCATATGCGCGGCCTGCCCCATCACCCCCTGCCCGATCTGAAGGCCTGTATGGAGCTCAACCTTGTCCATGCAAAGCTGACAAACCAGGATGCAAAATTTGTCGGCATTGCGATTAACACATCCGGCCTGAAAGAAGCAGAAAGACTGGAATATCTAGCCAGCATTGAAAAGGAATACGGCTTGCCGACTGTCGATCCTTTCAAGGACGGTACAGCGGCGATCATTGATAACCTGTCATGAGCAGACGGAAAATTTCGGCCCGCTTTGAAAGCTGGCCGATCCGGGGTAGCTTCAGGATCAGCCGCGGAGCAAAAACAGCAGCGGAAGTGGTTGTTGTCGAAATCACCGAGAACGGCATTACGGGACGCGGCGAATGTGTCCCTTATGCACATTATGATGAGAGTATCCGCTCCGTTCTTGGACAGGTAACCTCAATCCGCGACTATATTAACGACGGGCTTACCCGGGAAGGGTTGCTCACCGTTATGCCTTCCGGCGCCGCCCGCAATGCAATCGATTGCGCCCTTTGGGACCTGGAAGCAAAAAAAAGCGGCAAAACAATTGCGAAACTCGCGGGGATACCCGCACCTGGGCCGACAATTACCGCCTATACCCTCTCACTGGATACGCCTGAGAAAATGGGCGAAGCCGCGAAAGCGCAAAGCCATCGCCCCCTGATGAAGCTCAAACTCGCCGGAGCCGGTGATGTTGAGCGTGTAGCTGCCGTCAGAAAGGCCGCGCCAAAAACACGCCTGATTGTCGATGCCAATGAGGCCTGGACCGCGGACATGATGCGTGAATATTGCCCTAAAATGGCGGATCTGGGTATCGAACTCATTGAACAGCCCCTCCCTGCCGGAGAGGATTCCGTTCTTGGTGATATGGACAGACCTGTTCCAATCTGTGCCGATGAAAGTGCGCATGATACCGCAACGCTCGACGATGTGGCGGAGCTATATGACTATATCAACATCAAGCTCGACAAAACGGGTGGTTTGACGGAAGCACTCTTGCTGGCCGAAGCTGCGCGTGAATTCGGTCTTGGCGTCATGGTTGGCTGCATGCTGGGCACTAGCCTTGCCATGGCCCCGGCCATGCTGCTTGGATCATTCGCGCGCTTTGTTGATCTGGATGGACCTCTTCTGCTTGAAAAAGACAGAGAACATGGCATCCGTTTTGACGGCAGCGTAATGCATCCACCAAGCCAGGAACTATGGGGATAGCAGCATCGCTATCCCCGCACCGGTTTACCGGCCTTTGAATTCCGGCGCTCGCTTTTCAACGAAGGCCACGGCGGCACCCTTATGGTCTTCGGTTTCGAATGACCGGATCATCTGGTTCGCTTCCCAGTCCAGAACATCGCTCAACGTGCCTTCCGATGCCGTATTGATATTCTTTTTCATATAGCCGACGGCAATAGTAGGCAGGCTCGCCAACCGTTTAGCCATTTCCGCAGCGGCGGCAGGAAGCTCGTCAGCCGGAACCGATTTGTTGACCATGCCGATCTTTTCAGCCTCCTTACCCAAAACGACATCGGCTGTGAAATACAACTCCTTCGCTTTTGCCTCGCCGAGCAGCTTCGTCAGGAAGTAGGAGCCACCGAAATCGCCGGATAGTCCGACTTTCGAAAATGCTGTTGTTATCTTTGCATCATCAGCCGCAATCCGCATATCGCAAGCCATTGCTAGAGAAAATCCGGCCCCGGCCGCCGGTCCCGGAATAACAGCAAGTGTCGGCTTTGGCATTTCATGAAGCAGGCGACTTACCTCTGACCTTTCCCGCAAATCCTGGATTTTTTCATTGAGATTGACTTTCGCACCCGCATTCGCCGCGAAGCTCTTGACGTCTCCGCCTGAGCAAAATGCCCCGCCGGCACCGGTCAGCACAACAACACGCACGGCGTTATCTTTCGCAAGACGGGTCAACTTCTCACTCATCCCGGAGATCATCTCCCGCGTAAAGGCATTCCGCGCCTCCGGCCGGTTCATGGTAAGGGTGGCAACACCGTCTTCAATTGTTTCAAGAAGGACATCAGACATCATTATTTTCCTTTTTTAAGTTTATCTGAGAGATAGTTATACGTTAGCTGCGCGGCAGCTGTTGTTCAACCAGCCGCGCCCAAATACTGGCGCCGATTGACAAGACCTCATCGTTAAAATCAAACTCGGGATGATGAACCGCCTGAAAATGCGTCTCATCTTTTGTACCAAGGAAGAAATAACATCCGGGACAGGCCTCCAGCATGAAGGCAAAATCTTCGCTCCCCATGCGAATAGGTGTTTCCATATCCATATTTTCCGGTCCGACAATATCAGAGGCGGCGCGGGCGACAATCGCAGTTTCCTTCTCGTGATTCACGACGCTCGGATACCGGCGCTGATAGTCGAGATCAATTTCAACCCCGTGAGTTGCTGCAACACCGGCGCATATCTCCCGAATACGGTTTTCTATGTAATCCCGGGTTTCTGCTGTCATTGCCCGGATGGACGCGCTCAACTGCGCCTCTTGCGGAATTATGTTAATGCCGCTGCCTGCTTCAAAAATGGTGACGCTGACAACGGCATTGTCGACCGGGCCGATATTGCGCGCGACAATGGTTTGAAGCGCCGTATAGAGCTGCACGCCGGCCGCGATCGGATCGTTCGTCAAATGTGGATAGGCAGCATGTCCGCCTTTCCCCCGTATCTTCATCACCGCTGTATCGGCGGAGGCCATAATCGGGCCGGTCCGGACATTGAATGTGCCGCGCGGCATTCCGGGCTGATTATGAAGACCGTATACGCCATCACAGGGAAAGCGATCAAACAGGCCGTCTTTCACCATTGCGTCTCCACCGCCGCCGCCTTCTTCTGCAGGCTGGAAAATAAAATGTACGGTGCCATCAAAATTCCGGGTTTCCGACAAATACTGTGCCGCCCCCAACAGAATTGCCGTATGGCCGTCATGTCCACAGGCATGCATTTTGCCGTCAATGGTCGATTTATGGGCGAAATTATTCATTTCCTGCAACGGCAAGGCATCCATATCCGCCCGAATCCCGATTGACTTCGTGCTTGCCCCCCGGCCTCTCAAAACGCCCACCACTCCAGTGACACCAATACCTTCATGCACCTCGATCCCCCAGCTTCGCAATTTCTCTGCGACGATCGCGGCGGTACGCCGTTCTTCGTAGCAAAGTTCAGGATGGCGGTGGAGGTCATGTCGCCAAGCCTGCATATCATTATGGGTTTCTGCGATCCGGTTATAAACAGGCATTCCCGACTCTTCATTCTTGGATTTTAGTTGGCCATATCGTGCCATTCTTTATCGAGAATGGCAATATCAAGCACGATGATCAGAATATCCAAAACTCCCCGCATCTTAATCAAATTTGTTCTTTTATTTTAATATTTACCCATTATATGAGAGGGCTTGTGTGCAAGTGCGAAAGCATAACTTGCCATTCGTGGGATCGGCGCTATACTGCGCCCGCTTTTTAAAAAGACAAAGTATATATACCATGGAAATTCGGAACGTTGCGATCATCGCCCATGTTGATCATGGGAAGACTACACTTGTGGATGGCCTCTTGAAGCAGAGCGGCACGTTCCGGGACAATCAGAAAGTGGCTGAACGGGCCATGGACAGTAACGACCTAGAACGCGAGCGCGGCATCACGATTTTGGCGAAATGCACTTCCGTCGAATGGGAAGGGTATCGCCTTAACATCGTTGATACACCGGGCCATGCCGACTTCGGCGGTGAGGTGGAACGTATCCTCAGTATGGTTGATGGCGTGGTTGTTCTGGTTGATGCTGCTGAAGGTCCGATGCCACAGACCAAATTCGTGACACAGAAGGCGCTTGGCCTTGGCCTCAAACCGATCATTGTGATCAACAAGGCGGACCGGCCCGATGGCCGCCCGGATCAGGTTCTTGATGAATGTTTCGATCTTCTGGTCGCGCTCGATGCCAACGAGGAGCAGCTGGACTTTCCTGTGCTCTATGCATCAGCAAAGGAAGGCTGGGCCGTTACGGATCTGTCCGAGCCAAAAGAAAACCTTCATCCGCTGTTCGATCTCATCGTCAGCCATGTCAGCGCACCGAAGGTGGATGATGAAGCCCCGTTCCGAATGCTGGTCACGACGATTGAAAGCAACCCCTACCTCGGCCGCCTGCTCACCGGGCGCGTGGAAAGCGGTGTCCTCAAAACGAATGATCCGATCAAGGGGCTGAGCCGCAAGGGTGGCAAGATCGAAGATGCGCGCGCCAGCAAGATCATGGCGTTCCGCGGGCTTGAAAGAGAAACCATCTCAGAAGCCCGTGCTGGTGACATCGTCTCTGTGGCTGGCCTCGTTAAGACGACCGTTGCCGATACACTCGGCACACCGGAAGAGACAGAACCGCTCGATGCGCAACCGATTGATCCACCGACAATCTCGATGACCTTTGCCATTAATTCGTCGCCCTTGGCGGGTCGCGATGGGGACAAGGTACAAAGCCGGGTCATCCGCGCACGCCTGATGAAAGAAATCGAGGGGAATGTCTCCATTCGGGTTGAGGACAGTGCCGATGCAGACGCCTATATCGTCTCCGGTCGTGGTGAGTTGCAACTTGGTGTTCTGATTGAAACCATGCGCCGCGAAGGTTTTGAACTTTCGATAAGTCGCCCCAAGGTATTGTTCCGCGAGGGCGAAAATGGCGAAACGCTTGAACCTCTTGAAGAGGTCGTCGTGGATGTGGATGATGAGTTCTCCGGCGTCGTTGTTGAAAAAATTGCCCTTCGCAAAGGCTCAATGACCGATATGCGCCCCTCCGGTGGCGGGAAAACAAGAATTACCTTCCTCTGCCCGACCCGTGGGCTGATCGGATATCATGGCGAGTTCCTTACAGATACCCGCGGAACCGGTATCATGAACCGGATTTTTCATTCATATGTCCCACATAAAGGCGATATCCCGGGTCGCCGCAATGGCGTTCTGATTTCCAACTCCACGGGCAAGTCGGTTGCATTTGCGCTTTGGAATCTGGAGGCACGCGGCTTCTTCTTCATTGGCAGCGGCATCGATGTCTATGAAGGCATGATTCTCGGTGAGCATAACCGGCCAAACGACCTTGAAGTAAACGCACTAAAAGCCAAGCAGCTAACCAACATACGGGCATCGGGCACCGACGAGGCAGTTCGTCTCACAACCCCGCGAAAGTTGAGCCTTGAACAGGCCATCGCCTACATTGACGATGACGAGTTGGTCGAAGTAACGCCAAACCATATCCGCCTTCGCAAGCGGCACCTTGACCCGCATGAGCGGAAAAAAGCGTCTCGCGAGAAAATCGCGAGCTGACAGTCCGTCAACATTCGACTGTTGTGATCACCCTTTAAAAATAAGGGTGGTGATCGTGGACGTCTTGTGGAAACATAGCCTCACCCTGAGAACAATAATAAGCAAGAGAGGATAAAATGGCGCTGATCGATGTAATAGCCGAGGTAACGGGGACAGTCTGGAAAATTCCGGCCACAGTCGGGCAGGAACTGGAAGAGGATGACGATGTCGTCATTCTCGAAAGCATGAAAATGGAAATCCCCGTTGGCGCACCGGAAGACGGTAAGGTGACGGAAATTCTTGTGGGCGAAGGTGACTCAGTGTCGGAGGGTCAGGTCATCGCGAAGATTGAAACCTGAAACCTCTTTTACTTCATAAAAATTTTACCAGAGCCATGTCGCGGGGTCAGGGATGCCTTCCTCGCGCGCATGGAGCTTCAAACCCTTCGCACAGCGAACGATGAACCAGATATAGGCCGCCAGGATAATCAGAAAGCCGATACCGACGAAAGTCAGCAGTGACCCAACCACGAAATAAAGCAGCAACATCCAAAAACTGCGGATCTGATATCTAAAATGGGTCTCTACCCAGGGGGCACCATCTCCCTTGTTGATATAGGCCATCACGACCCCGACCAAATGCGCAACTGGAATGATAAGTCCCGCCAGATAAATGAAATAGATGATCTGCGCCATTTTTCCGGCGCCGTTCATCCGGGCATTTTCTTCTGCATTGTTTGTGGTTACATCATTCATTTTTCTCTCCTGAGGAGCCTTACTCTATGCCGTCCAGCGCTTCTTGCAGCAATAGATAAACCTTGCCGACATCCGCAGTGATAAAGGCATCTGACAATAATTCGGAATGGTCAACAGAAGCTGCCTCGGTCATGATCTCACGGAATTCAGATACATACTGGTCCGCAAAACGACGGAAATCACCATCATCGCGATACCGCGAGCGGATTTTTTCCGCATCCCGTGATTTAAGCAGCTTCCGCGTAAAAATCCCCTTTTCCCCTTTGCGATATCGCCGCCACAGCTCTTCGGAAAGGCTGCTGTCCATAATCCTGCTTAAATCGATTGTCAGAGAATTGAGGTTTTCCATGATGAACGTCGTCGACTTCATGAATTGCTCATTCCGAATCTTGTCTTTTCTCTGCGATAGCGTCTCGGCTTCCTGCTTCGCCCGTGTTGCTGCCGCTGAGAGATTTGCTGTCTGCTTCTCGATCTTGTTGCCGGACATAAGAGCATCTTCCGCAGCTTTCTCGGCAGCGCGCATGAACGCTTCACTCTCATCCTTAAGGATACCGGCCGAATGACTCAGCGTTTCCTCAACCTGCTTTACAGACAGCGTCAGCCGCTGATGCTGGCTTTCAAACTGCTCACCAAGCAAGCGGGCACTATCATGGGCTTTAGCGGTAAACCGGATCAGATCCTCCGCCTGACCCTGGAATAATTCTGCGGCGTCCGATCCCGTCTCCTTGACCTGTTTGCTGGCTTCGGAAATTTTCACCGTCACGCGATCAAGATCCTCATGGATGTGGCGACGCGCGTCGTCTATTTCCAGTTTATGCTTTGCCAGAGCCCGGTCGGCATACTGAATGCCCTTTATCATCAACTCGCTGGCCCGTGCCAACTCAACGGACCGCTTGTGGAACCGGTCGGTCGCCTCTGATGCATGGTCGACGGACTCGTCCAACATGTAAGACCTTTCGGAGAGAGTTTTCTCAACCGTCTCCACCTGCTCCGTTAACTGGCGGGCAATCTCGGCCAGTGCCTGGGTTTCCTGTTGGAGGATTTCCTCCATTGCTTCCGCATGATCTTTAGCCCGAACCGAAATATCAGCTAGTTCCTTCATATGCACCTTGGCGGAACCGCTTGCCTCGCTAATGTTGGAGAGCGTTGATCTTGTCACGTCCGCAAGTCTGGTTCCCTGACTTTCCGCCTTCGAGGCAGCCATATTCAGTTGCTGGATATGATCAGTGGCCTGATCGCCCATAGCGCGAAGTTCGGCAGAGGCCCGTTCTGCGGTTTTGGCGAGTTCCGCCGTTTGAGAATGCGCCGCTTCACCGGATTGCCGTGCCTGCAGCGTGGCTCGCTCCGCTGTCGCCATAAAATCCTGATGATATCGGATGGTTTCCTCGATCGCCGCCGCTAGCTTGCTTTTTGAATGATCGGCTGAAGTCCCGATTTCCTTTTGCTGTTTCGCCAAAGCTTCGCTTGCGGAAGCAAGTGTTCGGGAAGCTTTGTCGGCACTGACTTCGATATCCGACCCTTCACGCCGCAATTCTTCACCAGCTTCCCGCATCCGGTTTGTGACCGCATCGGAAGTAAGCTTGAGATCCTCCGCCTGACGCTGAAGGTTTGTTCCGACTTCCGTAATCCGGCTGTTCGTATCCGTGCTGGCATCGGTCAACAGGAGGACATCTTTTTCGAGGCGAGAACCGATCTCCCGCGACATCTCCAGTATTTGCTCGGATGCCTGCTCCAGCACGGAAATCTGGTTCCGAAGCTGCTCCTGTATCAAAGTCGTCCGTGCACCCGTTGTTTCAGAAGCCTTATTGAGAGATGCCGCATGGCTCGCCAGTTTTTCACCCAACTGGTCTGCATTGCGCAGTGATTTCTCGCCGGCGGCATCCAGCAGTTCGCGCCCCTGACGCAGGCTCTGGTCTATTGCCAGCAAGCTGTTGCCGGTTGTTTTGAGGACTTCATCTAGCGCGACAGTCTCGTCTTTCAGCTTCAGACTGCCCAGAAGCATCTTCTCCGTCATCTCACTGGTCTTGACGGCAAGATCTTCTGTGTTTTGGCGCAACTGCTCCGCTGAACTGCGCGCACCGGTTTCAGCATCTTTCGCCACCTGCAGCAGGCCATCTTCACGGCTTTCAAGCTGTTCAAGCGCCGTGTCAACTTCAGAGATACTGGTCATCAATGTGTTGCGCAGGGCATTCAGCCGGGTCACCCCCTCATCACTTGCAATACTCAGATCTGTGGTGCTTTGCAGCAGAACATCGGCTGTTTTGGAGAGCTCGCTTGAAGAGTTGCGGGATATGTCGGCAATCTCCTGACCGCGTTCGCCGAGCTTCGCCGCACCATCATCAAGTTTCTGACGCAACTGGTCTGCGGCATCTTCAAGGCTTATAATCTGAGCACTAAGAGCATCCCGCGCCTCATTTGTTTTATTAAGTGTCTCTGAGGCGTTGGAGAATATCTTCTCACTCGTTTCCGCGAGGATTTTCGCGATAACCTGGGATTTCTCATCCGCCGTGCGAACAGCATTCTCCAAGGCGGAAATCTGAGCTGAGAGGGCGTTTTGAACCGCTTCACTGCGCGTCTCTGTCTCGCTCGCTGCATTGTTCAAGCTGTTCGTTTGCAGGGCGACAGCATCGTTAAGCCGCGTTCCCTGCTCATTAATTTTCTCAATTAACGCGCCAATCTGCTGCTCACGCGCTTCGAGATCGCTTTTCAGCCTGTCTGACGTCTGCAACAAGCCATCTGTCGCTGTCTTGGCATCATCACCTTGCTTTTCCAGACGGCCAGACGCATCCTCAATACGGCTTGCAGCCTTGTCTGTTGCGTCCTGCAGTTCTCGCGACTGACGCTCAAGCGCGGCGGTCAGGCTGGCAACCCGGGCCTCGGCCTGCGGCCCGGGATAACCGAGATTCATCATGAGCTGGTCGAGCGCATTCCCTTTCAATCGTGCTTCATGTCCACGATGAAAATAACCCAGCAGCAGCCACAGGAATGTGAGGGGTGCAAAAGCACCAATAAGCAGAACACCAAGCCCGAACGGCGCGACCTGCAAAATATCAGGCCAGCCGATTCTTGTATAAACATAGCCGCCAACGGCAATCAGCCAGCCAATGGTTAACAGAACCCCGATCGCAAAAAGCCATGCAGAGCCCGAAAACCCTTTATTTTTCACCGTTTTCTGCGGTTCAGACACAGAATTTGGCGCCGACAGATTTTCATCGCTGCGTGTTTGCACATTCTGATGTTTTTGCAACATCACCCCTCTCCTACTAAATTCTGACAGAAGGGTTCCGCAAATCCTCTGCTACGTCAAGGTTTCTGATCATACAGACGGCCTCTGAACGACAGAAATCCTTGTAAGAACGGTTACTTGATCACCCCAGCGGAGCGCAATTCCTCTATGGATGCCTCATCAATACCCCAGTCACGCATGGCCTTCGTCGTATGCTCACCGGGCAGGCAGGGCGGGCTTTGGATTGATGCTTCCGTGCGGCTGAACCGGGGCGCCGGTGCAGGCTGGATGATACCATCATATTCGACAAAGGTTTGCCGGTGTGTGTTATGCGGATGCTGCGTCGCTTCCATGATGGACAGGACCGGGGCATAACAGACATCCGTGCCCAGCATGACTTCGTCCCATTCATCACGGGTTTTGGACTTGAAAACCTCCGTCAGGCGCGCCTTGATAACAGGCCAGCTTTTCGGCTCCAGTTGCGGGGGCAGGTCTTCCTTGTCCAGACCAGTCCGCTCCAGAAGCTCCTGATAAAACTTTTTCTCGATCGAACCGAGGGATATATATTTGCCGTCCGCCGTTTCATAGACATCGTAATAATGCGTGCCGGTATCCAGAATATTGACTCCGCGTTCATCTTTCCAGTTCCCGGCGGCCATCAGCCCGTAGAACATGGTCATAAGGGAGGCGGCGCCATCAACCATTGCCGTATCGACGACCTGTCCCTTGCCCGATTTCTGGGCCTCAAGGATGCCACAGACAATACCAAGTGCCAGATAAAGCGCGCCACCGCCAAAATCGCCAACAAGATTGAGCGGCGGAACCGGCGCTTCGCCCTTCCGGCCAATGGCGTGAAGGACGCCGGACAGCGCTATATAGTTGATATCATGACCTGCCGCCTGTGCCATCGGACCTTCCTGGCCCCAGCCCGTCATCCGCCCATACACCAGCTTCGGATTGCGCGCGAGGGCTTCGTCCGGCCCGAGGCCCATTCGTTCCATCACACCCGGGCGAAAGCCCTCAATCAGACCATCCGCCTGTTCAATCAGCTTGAGAACGACTTCGCGCCCCGCTTCGGACTTTGTATCCACAGAGATGGACCGGCGGCTGCGCATCAGCAAGCTGTTGCGGGAGCTTGGCATACTGCCGAGCCCCGGATCGGCCAGGCGATCAATACGCACGATATCGGCACCCAGGTCGGCGAGCAGCATCGCACACATCGGTCCCGGTCCGATGCCACCCATTTCAACGATTTTATATCCGGCTAACGGTCCCATTTTCTTTTCCTTTTCTTTATTTCAGGCCCAGAATGTTTTGCACAATCTAAACTGTTCGGACTTGAGCTGTCATCCCCTAATACAACAACTTTTCCGCCGACAACCGCAAATGGAGACTTATCAGTAACGCCACCACGCAAAAGCCCGCCATAAAGAAATACGCTCCACTGGCGAGAGCTTCATAAAGATAGCCGGATGCAAATAATCCTCCGCCCATGATGAGCCCGAGGGAGACAGCTGAATAGAGCCCCTGTGCCCGGGCGGAAATTTCTACAGGTAGTTTCTCCGTAATAAACCGCATGGCGCCGAGGTGTGTTGCCGCAAAGGTCACACCATGCAGGGTTTGTATGACTATGAGAACCGACAAGTCCGGAGCGAACCCCATCACGATCCATCTTAACAAACCCGCGAAACCGCCAATAACGAGAAGCCGCAATGGCGTAAAAGACGAGAACACATGCCGCGCAACGGCAAACAGGATGATCTCGACAATGACACCTTCAGCCCAGAGGAGCCCGATCACTGTGTCATCAAGACCCTGTTTTTGCCACTGCAGGGTTCCCGATGAATAAAGAATAGCATGGCTGCCTTGAATGAGCCCGGCCATGATCAGAAAGGCCATGAAATCAAAGCTCTTCAAAAGCCGGCGGAGGCCTTTCCGCCCTCTTTCAGTTCGCGTTATGCGGACTTCAGGCAACATAAGACAGCACAGGAAGAGGAGGAGAAACGCCGTTGACAACATCAGCGGGATAAAGTCAGCACTGCGCCCAGACAGCAATTGCCCGCCCCAGAAAGCCGCGACAATAAAGGATATCGAGCCCCACAGGCGAATTCGCGGATAATCGATTTTTTGTGTCCGCGAGAGCGTTAGTACGAGATTGTCGCCCAGCGCCGTGAAGGATGAGAAAAATATCCCGATCGAGACAGAAAGGATCAGTATCTGCCAGAAACCATCTGCGAGAAAGTAAAACTGAAATAGTCCAAGGCAGATTGCCGACATGATAACCAACGGTGCCCGCCGACGACCGGAATAATCCGCAAGCGCCGCAATCATCGGCGTAAAAACAATCTTTGCCCAGATCGGTGATGAGAGGACAATGCCAATTTCTTCCGACGTAAGTCCCTTGAACGAGAGCCAGACGGGCCAGAAAGGCAATTGAAATCCGACAATCAGAAACAAGGCGACATAGAACGGAGCAAGTCGCAGGGACGTCAAAGTATCCGGAGTGAGAACAAGAGGCACGAAAAACGCCTTTCAGGCAAACCGATTGAGTCTATCTCTAGGCGAGCCGCCGCATCCTGTAAAGTCACGCGGTTTCTCCGGTATAAATATTTGCCTATCACACTTTTCTCTGGCTTAATTAACGGGCTGAGATTTAACTGATTTCAACGAGGAGAATAGGGAAATGGGCAAAATAATTGGCGGAATTGTTGTTGGCCTGATCGTTATCATCGGCATTGCGGTCGGTGTGCTCTATTTCAACCTGGACAAAGTCATCATTACCGCAGTTGAGCAGTATGGCTCCGAGGTGACGAAAACCGATGTCGTGTTGAAAGAGGTGGACCTGGACCTGACCAGCGGCAAGGGTGCCCTGAAAGGCTTTAGTGTCGGTAATCCTGAAGGTTTTGATGAGGACCATTCAATCCGGTTTGATAGCGTTGCCGTCGAGGTGAATATAGCGGAAACTACTGACAAGCTGATCCATATTCGCGAGATCCGCGTCGACAATCCATCAATTGTTTATGAAGTTAATCAGACCACGAATAATCTGGATACAATTCGCAATAACGTCGATGCCTTTTTAAAAGAGAAGGGACTTTCTGGTGGCGAAACAACCGAGACAGACAGCACCGAAGAAGGGCCAAAAGTCATTATTGACAATATTTTTATCGATGGCGGACTAGTCACTGTCAAAGCGGCAATGCTCGGCAATCAGAAGGTCGAAGGCAGACTGCCCAACATTCAACTGTCAAACATCGGAAAAGATGAAGGGGGCGCCACTCCGGGTGAAGTCGCCGCAAAGATAATCGACGAGATTATGGGCAAGGCGATGAACGTTATTACTGATCTTGGGATTGGCAAGAATATCGGCACCTTGCTAACCAATGCGGGTGATCTTGTAAACAAGACCGGCGTGGGAGAGGCAACCAAGGGGGTGACACAGGGCGCGACAGACGCAGTGGACGGTGCCAGCAAATCAATCAAAAAGCTGTTGGGCGATTAAAGCTGATTCAGAGTAGCACGAAATCATGGAAAAAGTGAATGAGAACATCGACACCGTCTCGATCTGGATCAATTTCGCCGTCGATTTTGCGGTGGAATACGGATTTCAGATTCTGGGCGCGCTCGTCTTCCTCGTTTTCGGGCTGCTGGTCATCAACTGGATTGGCAACCGCCTGATCAACCTGGCCCTTGCCCGAAATATTGATGTAACCCTGTCGCAGTTCATGGGAAGCGCCGCCAAGTTCGTCCTGATTGTCCTTTTGATCATCATTACCCTTGGCAATTTCGGCATCAGCATTGCTCCGCTTATTGCACTGGCCGGCGCGGTGACCTTTGGTGCGACGCTTGCGCTACAGGGACCAATTTCCAATTTCGGGGCAGGCGTTGCCATTATATTGACCCGCCCCTTCGTTGTCGGGAACGTAATTACTGTGCATGGAGTTAGCGGTGTCGTTGACCGGATTACCCTTGGGATTACCTTCCTGACCGGTGAGGATGGCGAGCAGATTGCGGTTCCCAACAAGGAAATCGTCGGGCAGGTGATTGTCAATTCAATGGAAATGCGCATTGTCGAGAGCAATTTCTGCATTGCCGCCACCGGGGATACGGACCGTGTCATCAAGATCGTCCATGAGGCGATTATGAAAGTAGTCGATGCCGACACCCCGCAACAGCCTCAGGTTGGCATTCAGGATTTCACATACGGCGGCCTGGTAATCGGCTCCCGCGTCTGGGTTCCGGGCCTCAAATATTTTGAAGACAGATATATCATCAATGGCGCAATATATGCTGCCCTTCAGGAAAACGATGTTGAACTGATGCAGTTTCAGGGCACATGTCTTGCCTTGCCGCCACTTAACGATGGAACAGGGCCCACGGCGCCTCCGCCGGTATTATAAAGCACCATTTTTAAAAAACGAATGCTTGGTAAATTTGTAAGTTAAACTAATATCTCTATCATCATGAGAATAAAATAACGTTCGGGAACAGATTGAATGAGATATTTATTGATGCTTGGGCTCGTTTTCCTCGCCGCGGGATGTGCGAATTTTTCGATCGATAATCCCAACCCCTACAGCGTTTATAACTACGACTATCCTGATTGTTGTCAGCAGGACAGCCGCCAACGACCATAGCATTAGGAAATTGGGTGATCGCAAAAAGGGTTATCCTGTATCAAAGGCATCTCATCTTCGATGCGGACGAGCAACATTCCACAAGGCTGAGAAAGAATATCTGCCTGACTGAATTGGCTTTATGCTTATTCACATGACCCATCCCAAGGGACCGTCACAAAAACAGTTTTGCCATTGGCCCCCGGAAAATCCTGGAACAAGGCATCCAGAACTTCATCGAATACCCCAGCAAGTGTCGGACACTGTCCAGCGGATTGGGCGCGTCCTTCATATACCCGTGTCGGGCTTTCCGACTGCGCAGTACTATCCTCAACAATATCTATAGCAATATATCGATTATATTCGGACCAGGTCTGCGTATTATATGTTCGCCCGACTGATCCGTAGAATGGATAGCTGCCAACGCCAACACCCAGGCCAAATCCTCCGAATGTCGGGGAGGACGTTGTGGATGAGCGTTGTTCGGTTCCATCTACGCCGTAGGAGACAAGGGCAACGTAATCCGGATTGGCCAGATCCTCCTGTACATCAAAGCCAACAAAATCCAGTTTGCTAGCGATTTTCGGACGATAGTTCAAGAATTCGAGGCTTGTTTCCTTCTCCTGCTCTTTAGCGCGCACCACAATTGTTTTTCCGGTAATGCTGCTTAGCTCCGGCGTAAAGAACGTCGTGACATTCGCATTTATTTCCGGTTTTGCACAGGCTGCCAGAAACATACCAGCAAGAAGAACTATGAGAACTCTCATCAATTTGCTCCAAAGGATATCCAAACGGACTAGCCTATTAATATTGTCCACTTGATCCATGCATTCAACATTAGCAAGCTAAAAAGCCGACTTTCCACGATATCCCCAAAAGCGGACATTAACCATAGCTGCCAATTATTTTTACTTCTGCATATAATTTGGTTATTATTTTTCGGATTACTCGTCAGTCCGTAACGGTTTTGACAATAAAAAAATTAATAAAAAATGACATCAATATATTCGGCCTATGCGAGGATCAAAAATCGGCAACCATGTAAACCGGTTAATAAATTATGGTTTTTCTCATGGGGAGGAGAGACAGAGTAGATATGAATATTGATCTTATTGGCAAACCTGCATTCCTGTCGGACCTAAAATACGGCGATTTGTTTTATACACAGATCCGGGGAAGAATATATCCCTGCATAAAGGCATTCCTTGTTAAAAACGATACGGAAATTATGGATCATGTCGTCTCTTTCATGCCGTCAGAGAGAGACAGAGCTAAGCTTCCCAGATTACTGGATGAAAAAACATTGACAGTGAAATCTGCCTATCGCGTATCCACGCCTGTGTTCCGATCCCTGATCACAGAGGGATCAATCCTGATGGACAACGAATACTGGCCCTCCCCGGGAATTGTCATTGAAAGCTCTGACGCGACATATCTGACGGTCAAGGCCGGGCGAATGTCACACAATCTCTCATATTTAAATCTCGGCACCGGTGAAATAATCTCCAATCCGCCCAAAGCGCCTTTTGTCTTTGTTCTCGAATGGAAAATCATCTTGCAGCAGGAGGGACCGGAACAAACCCTGATCCGCTTCCCGCAAACAAGCCCGACATTGTTGAAAAATGCAGCGGCGCAATAGATCCAGCCATCAAATATAACAGAGCGTCCGAAATGAAAGTTTCGGACGGCTTTTTTGCGACAAATATTCCCGAAATTATTTCGCGCGAAAAATTGTCACCTCCCCTATAACCTCACCAAATGAAAGGCGAAGATGGCGGAACAGGATTTGCCATCATTATAATTCTGATTTTTTATTAATGTCTTATGGATGGTGGGCGTAACAAGATTCGAACTTGTGACCTCTGCGATGTCAACACAGCGCTCTAACCAACTGAGCTATACGCCCTCACAGTCGCCTTAATTGCGACTAAAGTTGGCGACTTATAATCCGCAGCGACAGCCATTGCAAGCCTAATCTAGGGCAATATCGGATAAAGAAAAATGAGGGGCATCAGGAGATCGCACGGTCCTCAAGGGCATTTTGCACAGCATCAACGAGAGAATTAAGGTGGAAAGGTTTGGACAGCACCTTGCTCACCCCGTCTACCGCGTCCAACGCCTCCATAGCGACTGCAGAAAAGCCGGTAATAAAGATGACCGGCAACTCGGGCTTTTTTTCGCGCGCATAGCGGGCCAGCTCAATACCGTTCATTCCCGGCATGACCAGATCGGAAATCAGAATATCAACTTCACCGACATTGAGGGCCGGCAAAGCATCTTCGCCGTCACTGAAGGCAAGGACTTCATGGCCAGCATTTTCAAGGCTACGAGCAAGAAAGGGGCGCAGATTATCGTCGTCTTCTGCAAGTAATATACGGGCCATGGCAAAATCTATATAATTGTCATTCAAATACAGGTACGAATTAGACTATACTATTCAAATTCTGCTGGCAAAACGCCAATAGACGAATTTTTCGACCGGCAAAAAAGAGAGTAATCTGATCATGGCGGCCTTTACATCCCCTGTAAAGATTAACTGGCCCGAAGAATGGCGCGTTCCGTTTGTTTTCTCTTCCCCCCATAGCGGACGCAACTATCCTGACGGATTCGTTAAAAGCTCAATGCTGGAGTTCGATCACTTGCGCCAATCAGAAGACTTCCTTGTCGATGAACTGTTTGCATGCGCGCCGACGTATGGCGCACCGATATTAATGGCTGAATTCCCGCGCGCCTATTGTGATGCCAATCGCGAAGCATTCGAGCTCGACCCGCATATGTATAATACGCCACTGCCGGATTATGTGATGACAGCAAGCCCTCGCCTTGCAAGCGGGATTGGCACCATCCCCCGGATTGTCGGGGCCGGTCAGGAAATCTATTCTGGCAAACTCGATTTCAAGGAAGCGCATCGGCGTATCAACGAATGCTATTTTCCCTATCACCATGCCCTGCGTCAGCTATTGGAAGAGGGGGTTAAAAAGTTTGGCTATGTCTATCTGATAGATTGCCATTCAATGCCTGCATCGATACCGACAGCTGACGGCAGCCGAGCCTCACTCACTACGCAGCGTCCTGATATTATTCTTGGAAATCGCTACGGCACTTCCTGTGGCCCGCAGCTCTTTAATGCAACGCTTTCCAGTCTGGAAAGCTATGGGTATCATGTCGGACAAAACACGCCATACGCCGGAGGCTTCATCACAGCATGCTACGGCAAACCGGACAAAAACGTCCATGCCTTGCAGATCGAGATTAACCGGGGTCTCTATATGGATCAGATGAGCCTGACAACGAATGACGGGTTTGAAAGGCTCCGACAAGATATGGAAGCCTTTATCCGAGATATGAGTCAGGGTCGCAGTTCATTGTTGACGGCCTGAGTATGCAGATGTCATCTGGTGATATATATGTGCGCCCTTCAATGTCTGAAGACATGGGCACTATAACAGACATTTATTCCGTCTCTGTCAGAACCGGTTTTGGAACCTTCGAGATTGAGCCCCCTGACGTCGTTGAAATGACGGCAAGACGAAATAATGTCCTGCAACAGCAACTTCCCTATCTGGTCGCAACCCGCAACGAGGCGGTGGTTGGATATGCATATGCGGCCCTCTACCGGACACGCCCGGCTTACGAGAATACCGTCGAAAATTCTGTATATGTCCAAGAGGATGCACAAAATAGCGGTGTCGGCAAACTGCTTCTAACCCACTTAATTGAGGACTGCCAGCGGGCTAAGAAAAAGCAGATGGTTGCCGTGATTGGAGACTCTGAAAACCGCGGTTCCATCGGGCTCCATCGTTCTCTCGGTTTCCGGCTCGTCGGCATTTTGGAGGCTGTTGGCTTCAAGCACGGGCGCTGGGTAGACACTGTGATAATGCAGAAAAACCTGTCTGACGACTAGCTGCACGGAAATTGGCGCGATTATTGCTTCCTTCTGAGCAGGAGGACATAAATGCGTATTTTGATCTGGACTGTAACCTTTATCCTGACGGCAGTTGGCACCTTTCCCGCCCATGCGACCAGTGTCATCGCCAAAGCACCGGAATATGCGGCTGTCTGTACCAAAGCGGTAACAGCCGCGGAGCTTGAATACAAGCTTCCCAAGCGCCTTTTAACTGCGATTTCCCTGACCGAGAGTGGTCATTGGCACAAGGAGAAGCAGGAAATGATTGCCTGGCCCTGGACAGTATATGCCGAGGGGCGCGGTCGGTATTTGCCGAATAAAGCCGCCGCGATCAAAGAAGTGAAAATGCTGAAGGAGAAAGGTGTGACCAATATCGATGTTGGCTGCATGCAGGTTAACCTTCACTATCATCCGGAAGCCTTCGACGACCTGGAAAGTGCTCTGGATCCGACCCAGAACACACTTTATGCCGCGCAACTTCTTAAGAGCCTACGGGAGGAAAGCCGCTCCTGGAACCTGGCTGTTGCTCACTATCACTCTCGCAACAGCAAGTTTAACGTCCCCTACCGGCAGAAAGTCTTGAAAATCTGGCAGAAAGAACGCCGCAAGGACACTGAAGTGCGAATGAGTGCTGCGCGCGAGGCTTACAAACTGAAACGGGAACAGATGGCGGAACGGATTAAGGAAGCAAGCCAGCGCCGCTTTACAGAGGAAAACATCCGCAAACTATCGTCGGCGCCGGCGTCCTGACCAAGATCAAAGCGTTGCTTCCCACTCCCGCAACGCTTCCTTCCGTTCGAGGCCCCATCGGTACCCATGGAGCTTACCGTCCGTGCCAATCACACGGTGGCAAGGCACGATCAACGATACCGGGTTGGTCGCGCAGGCCCGCCCCACCGCCCGCGCCGATTTAGGGGCCCCCAATTCCTCCGCCAGTTCGCGATAGGTCTTTGTTTTACCGGGGCCTATATCCAGCAGTGCCTGCCAAACGCGGCGCTGAAACGCTGTTCCGTACATATCCAGCGGAATCCCCGGAAGTGCCTCAGAACTTTTCTGAAGAAAATCCACAATTGACTTTGACCAAGCCGCCAGTCGTCCAACATCAGCAGCAATTTCCGCATGAGGAAACTCCCGCACCAACTCATCCAATAACGCCTGCCGATTATCTCCAAAATAGACAGCACAGACACCATTTCGCGTGCCCGCCACCAGCATCAGACCAAGAAAGCAATCCGCAAAGGCATAGGCAATTTCCGCACCCGCGCCGCCTTTCGCATAAGACGCCGGCGTCATGCCAAAACGCGCATGGGATTTTTCATAGAGACGGGAGGCCGAACCAAACCCCGCCCCATATGCCGCGGTGGCGATACTATCGCCCGCTTTGACATTCTTCTTGAAAATAGCTGTCCGTCGGTTGTCATAATAATCGATTGGTGAAATCCCGAGAATCTTCTTGAAGCTGCGGGAAAGATGATCCTCACTATACCCGGTTTCTTCCGCAAGCCAGCCCAAAGTAACCCTAGAACCTTCTTCTGCGGCAACATGCCGCTCGATCAACTGGCAGACCTGACGCACAAGAGATAGCCCCGGGTCCGCTATTCTCAAAAGGTCCGGCCGGCAACGGCGGCAAGCCCGAAACCCTTCTGCCTCTGCAAGTTCCGGCAATTTAAAAATCCGGATATTTTCCGGCTTTGGATTTCGTGCCGGACAAGACGGGCGGCAATAAATCCCAGTCGTTTTCACACCATAGACAAACTTACCATCCTGATCTTTGTCCCGGGATAGGATCGCCTGCAGCTTTGCTTCTTCTATCATTTTACAACTCCATCTCATTCGTCATTAAGATGAAAATAGGAGAATCAGACACTGCCAACTATCCGCTTTCCGCGATGGATACCTGCTTTATTATTGCTGATCTGATCAAGTCGAGGTTTCTTCAAGCTTCGGAGCCTTCTTGTCTTCCTCCGTATCCGGATTCTTGCGGCGAATAATAATATCACCATTCTCATTCATCACCGGCGCCTCATACTGTGGTATGGAGGCAATAAAAGCACCGAGTGCATCCATTAGCCTGGTAATTCCCTCCATAGCCAGGAATCCAGGATCCTCCTCCTTGTCCTCCGCCAAGGCAGTTTGTGCGAGGGAGACAAAAACTGTTACTGCGGATACCAGCAAGATATGTTTCATCGCATGTTCCTTTTGCAGTTGAGCATACTCTGCGTCCTTTTAATGTAGTCAATCGGGCGACAAAATCACTTGTTTATCATAACATAAATTTCCTCATCATTATGGCGGCCTGTTTGCTGGAGATAAACAATGTTTGACCTTGTGATCATGGTGGACTGGTCGGCAGCGGCATCTCCCGGCCCTGTTAAACCATCACCGGATCGATGCTGGCTTGCCTGGTCGGCCCGCGGCTTTCATTCCGAAGCGGAGTATTTTAGAACCCGCAGCGACTGTATGAAACGCATTTATGATCTGCTGATTAGTTATGACGGCCCCGCCTGCATCGGATTTGACTTCCCCTTCGGCTATCCGGCAGGAAGCGGTCTGGGTGGCGGAAGGGCCGCTGCAAAACGAATTTCACAAACCCTGCAGTCGGATGCGCAAGACAGAAACAATCGCTTTGACGTTGCAGCAGAGCTCAATAGGGAAATATCTGCGTCGCCGGGCCCTTTCTGGGGATGCCCCGCGGCGTCGGCATCGCCTCATCTCACCATCAAAAAGCCTGACTTCGCCCATGACAACTTCCATGAATGGCGCATCGTTGAGAAGTTTCTCCGTAAAGAAAAGAGACAAACGACGATATCATCCGTCTGGAAACTCTATACAACTGGCTCCGTTGGTAGTCAGGCCCTTACGGGCCTTAAAGAACTCGGCGACCTTACCCGTATGCCTGGCATTGCTCATCGCGTTAAATTCTGGCCGTTTGAGACGAACTGGGAGGCAGAACTTGACGGAATTATCCTGACGGAAATATGGCCAACCCTCAATAACCAGGCGGATTACGACCACCCAATCAAAGATGCACGGCAAGTGCTGGCCTCTCGCGATTGGTTCCTTGAGAGAATGCGGGACGGAACAGCGCAAACCGCTTTTTCCGTCCCCGACTGGCTGACGGGCAATGACGAAAAGAAATGCCGGAATGAAGAAGGGTGGATTTTAGGTGTCCGATAAGAATTCACGAATGAGTTCTGATTTGGACAGCGTGAAACCGGAATCAATCCAGCGCGCTTCCATTTGATTCAAAAGACGTCCGAGTGCCTCGCCTTCTCCCATACCATGGGCCAGCAAATCACCGCCGTTGACCGGAAGAACCGGGGCGGTCCACTTTGCCGCGTCCTCAAGATAATCTGTAAGATCATGCTGGGAGCCCAAATTTACCCACAGCATTACGGTCTGGTCGATAAATCCCAGCGATCCAAGCTCGTATAGTGCGACTTCACGCGCCTCTGGCGACATATCTGCCGCAACTCGCCCCTCGCACATCACAGATATCCGATCTTTCTGCTTGTTTGAAAAACGAAGCTTATCGGCTAGCGCCTGAAGCGATTTATGATTCCCTTTGAGCAGAACAGTGAATCGCTGCAAAGCATCGCTTTCAACGTTGAGAGACAGCAACAGCTTTAGTTTCAAGAGGTCTGCCGGGCCAACAAGTGCCTCAAGAACGCCGGCTTTACTCATCAGAAATAAGGCCGGATAAGGATCCTCCGTTGCGAGCAGAAGCAGCAGCTCTTTCTGCACCCGTTCCGCTGAGAGATTACCGAGTTCATTGGCGGAGTTCGCACAAGCCTTCAGCGCATCTTCATCCGGATTGTCTGCGCCAAAGCGCGCATAAAACCGAAAATATCGCAATACGCGCAAGCGGTCTTCGTTAATCCGTTCTTCGGCGCTACCGATAAAGCGAACGTAACCTGCCGTTAAATCCGCAAGACCGCCGACGGGATCCACCAACTCTCCCGTCGGATCGAGATATAGGGCATTAAATGTAAAATCACGCCGCTTCGCATCCTGCTCCCAATCACCGGTGAAAGCCACATCCGCATGACGCCCATGGCTCTTTGTATCGACGCGAAGTGTTGTTATTTCAAAGTGCTTTTTGCCAATGACGGCCGTCACCGTACCATGATCAATTCCGGTGGGAATTGCCGTGATCCCGGCTCTTTCAAGGTGTGTTACTACCGATTCCGGCAAAAGGTTCGTCGCGATGTCAATGTCCTCCGTCTTCACACCAAGCAGGGAATCGCGAACGCACCCGCCAACGAACCTCGCACTCCCGCCACCAACTGTCAAAGCCTCAAGGACGGCTTCAGTCTCGGGCCATCGGCGCCAAGGGGGTGGATGTTTATGAATATCGACGAGTTGCCTTGATACCGGCATCAAGCCGTTAGTCCTTCTTCTCTGCGGGCAGAATCTGAGAGTCTATAATACGACCATCCTCAAATCGGGGGGGTACATAGATCGTGCCTTCTTGAGATTCTCCGCTTACCAGCCCAAGCGTGATCAGACTGATCGCCATCAACAGCAGACCGGAAATCGTCGCAATCGCCAGTGAGGTCTTTCCCCAGCTTTTGTCGCCACCCGCCCGGGCATTGAAATACAGATAAACACCATAAACGACGAAAGGAAGAATAAGGGGAATTATATGAAAAAGTATCGCCCTGATCATTTCAATATTATCCGTTCTGACAAATCCTTGATCATCCCTGCCGTTGCGCCCCAGATATAATAGTCTCCAAACGGGATCGCATACCAGAACCTTTCAATCCCATTATGAAAGCCGCTATGTTTCTCGCGATTTTGCTGGTCCAGCAGGAAATCGAGCGGCACCTCGAATATTTCTGACACTTCTCCCGCTTCGGGGCGTAACTTAAAAGAAGGCTGCACCAATCCAACCACAGGTGTCACGGAGTATCGTGTGACTGTAATATAGGTCGTCAGGGAGCCAACCACCTCCACCAGACTTGGATCCAGTGAGATTTCCTCCTGCGACTCCCGCAAGGCCGTCGTGACGGCATTTTCATCCTCCGCATCCGCCCGCCCGCCCGGAAAACTGATCTGGCCGGCATGTTTGGTGAGATGAGTGGCACGTCGTGTGAGAATAACCGTTGGCCCCGTGTCATGTAGAACGATCGGCACCAGGACAGCCGCCGGAATAAAGGGCAGTTCCCGCGACGGCGTGCTCGCCGGGTTGAGGTCATGATCGCCCCGCAACTTTCCGTTCGCATTTAGCGCCGGCGATAATTCCGTCGGCACCGGCCCCAGGACAGTGCGCAGCTTTTTAATCAGTCCCGGTTCTTCACTTACCAAAAATGTCATCCACCAACCCGAGTTCGAAAAACTGTCCGCTACTCCAAAATCCAAAACGGGCTTCTCCGTCTATCGTCTCTTCGCCTGCCAGGTTGACAAGATCGTAAAAAACCGGGCGGTTAATCAACGCATCAAGATTTGCCCGCACGCGGACATATGGTGACGGTTCCTTCGTTTCGGGATCAATTTCGAGCCGAAAAGGGTGATTTTCGTCCATGATCACGAAATCGTCAACATTAGTCCGAAAGCTGATTACACGGTCGCGGCCTTCCCCCTCAACGAACATTTCAACGGCAACAAATGGGGCATCTTCGACAGTGATTCCGATCTTCTCTACCGGTGTCACCAGATAGTATTTGTCATCGTCATCCAGCCGGATAACCCCGGAAAACAGCTTTACAAGCGGCTTCCGTCCAATCGGCGAGCCCAGATAGAACCAAGTGCCATCGCGTGCAATCCGCATATCCAGATCGCCGCAGAACTCGGGGTTCCATAAATGAACGGGCGGATGCTTCTGTCCATCAATCTGCTTGATGATCGCGCTTAGTCCGTCTGTTGTGTCTGCTGTTGTCATAATTTTTGGCCTTAAACCCTCATAATTTGATACTATATCTAGGTTAGTCGTCGCTGGCTGCCAAGTTGCCAGTCTAGCTTAACCATTTTTTGCTGAGGATGACAGGTAAGCATGAATACCACTGGCAACACGGAACAGCAAATCCTTGCAAAAGTCGATGACCTGTCCGGAAAACTTTCCATCCTGAAATCTGGAATTGGCGAATTTATTTTTGGCCAGGATCAGGTTGTTGAATTGACCTTAATCACGCTTCTGGCTCGTGGTCATGCGCTATTGATCGGAGTACCGGGACTTGCGAAAACACGTCTGGTGGAGACACTCGGCGGTGTTCTGGGACTTGACGACAAACGTGTCCAGTTCACGCCAGACCTGATGCCTGCTGATATACTGGGATCTGAAATACTGGAGACGGCGGAAGACGGGAGCCGTCACTTCAGATTCCTGAAAGGCCCGGTTTTCGGTCAGATTCTCATGGCTGATGAAATCAACCGCGCGAGCCCGCGAACGCAATCTGCCCTTCTTCAAGCCATGCAGGAAGAGATGGTCACCGTCGCGGGACAAACCTATTCGCTACCGACCCCATTTCACGTGCTGGCAACCCAAAACCCGATTGAGCAGGAGGGTACCTACCCGTTGCCCGAAGCGCAACTTGACCGGTTTCTGATGCAGATAAATGTTGGATACCCGGATCGCGAAACGGAGCGGCGTATCCTGCTCGAAACAACGGTAAATGAGGAAGCGCGGCCAACCCAGGTCCTGTCCCCGCAAGAATTAGTCGAAGCACAACATCTGGTTCGCGAAATGCCGGTCAGCGATGCCGTCATTGACGCCATCCTCAAACTGGTGCGCGAAGGCCGCCCGGGGGAGAGTGAAAACGAACTGGTGAATAAATACGTCTCCTGGGGGCCGGGGCCCCGTGCAAGTCAGGCACTCATCCTTGCAGTTCGTGCCCGAGCATTGCTTGAGAAAAGGCTGAGCCCATCTATCGACGATGTCGTTGCCTTGGCTAAGCCGGTCCTGCGTCATCGCATGGCGCTGTCCTATGCCGCGCGGGCCGAAAACATTACGATGGAGAATATTATCGATTCACTTACCGCCCCGCTGGAGTGATGAATGTTCAAGCCGCGCCCTGTTAAAGCCCGAACACCGGACGAAAGGGACAGCGCCGAAAGCCTTGCGCAAACGCTTCCGCCATTGATATTGGCCGCGGAACATCTTGTAAATGCATTTGACATGGGTGTCCATGGCCGCCGCCGCGTCGGAACTGGTGAAGATTTCTGGCAGTTCAAGCAGTATGGACCGGACGATTCGACGACCAGCATTGACTGGCGCCAAAGCGCCAAACGAGAACATGTGTACATTCGCCAGAAGGAGCAGGAGACGGCTGAAACAGTCTGGATCTGGCGTGATGATGCCCTAACCATGGCTTATGGATCAGCAAGGGAAGGACCATCGAAGCTCTCACGCGCGACCGTTCTAAGCCTCGCCCTAGCCATGTCACTTTCAAAAAGCGGTGAGAAATTTGGCCTGCTCGGCCAGGATGAAAAAGCATCCACCGGCCCTGCATCCTTCAATCGGCTGGTCGACCGCGTCGGTACGATGCAAAACCCGTCCCTTCACAGCCTGACCTCTGCGAACCGCCTTTCCAACAAATCCACAGTCGTGCTTATTAGTGACTTTTTGCACGAGTTACCCGATATATCGGACGTTATCCGTCATTTCGTGAATTTGGGCTGCAATGGTTATTTGCTGCATATTGCTGATCCAGCGGAAGTTGACCTGCCGTTTCAGGGTCGCACCCGGTTTCTCTCGATGGCCGAGGAAGACAGCCTCACCCTCGGGCGCGTAGAGGCTGTGCGTGAAGAATATCAAACGTTGTTCAACACACATCGCACGGCGATCATGTCTCTGGCGGAAAATGTTTCCTGGGACTATGCCTTTCACCGAACAGATGAAGCGGCAAGCGTCGCCTTTGCCAAATTATATGAAACCCTAAACATTCGGGGGGCTGCTAAGTAATGGTGGCTCTCTCGTCTCTCTCCTTTCTTTATCCATGGGTTCTGACGGCCCTGATTGCGTTGCCGCTTATCTGGTGGTTGCTGCGAATCGTCCCGCCACAACCCAAGTCCGTAACCTTCCCGGCAATCCAGTTCCTCTATCACCTAAAAAAGGATGAGCAGTCATCGGCGACAACTCCGTGGTGGCTTCTGCTGTTGCGCCTTCTGATTGCGGCCCTGATTATCATTGCGATTGCCAGTCCCGTTATAAATCTGCCCGAGCAACGAAATAGTTCCGGCGATGTAGTGATGTTTGTGGATGACGGCTGGACTGCCGCCGAGTCTTGGGACGATCTGAAATCCACTTTTGGCAAGCTGGTAACGGAAGCAAACCGGCAGGAACGGCAAGTCTATGTTATAACCACGTCGGCTTTAGCAACCGGCGTACTTCCTGACCTTCGGCCACTCGCGGACAGGGAAGCACTCGGCATCGCGATATCCCTTGAACCAAAATCCTGGCCATCAAGTTATGATGATCTTCCACAACTGATGCCACGTTTGGAGACACTTGATAACCCGGAATTTATCTGGCTTTCCAGCAGCGTATTGCCAGACGATGAGGTTTCAGGGTTGATTGAATTTTTTCAAACCATTCGCGCGCTGGGGCCGCTCACTATTTTCCATTCCGAAGAGCTGATCGTCTCGCCGGTTATCGGAATGCCGGAAATTGCGGGAGAGATATTGAATGTACCGCTTAATCTGCCAACTGGCGCGACGGGTACGAGCGGAGCGCTAACGGCTCGGAACGGATCGGGGCAGATTGTTGCCTCGGCGCCCTTCGCATTCGAGGCGGGAGAAGACAGCACAATCGTCGCCCTTAATGTCCCCAATAAGGTCCGAAATGATATCCGCCGAATTGAAATTGCCAATAGTCGAAATACCGGTGCTGTTTTTCTGCTGGATCAACGTTGGCAGAGAAGGCAGGTTGGGCTGGTCAGCAGTGATTCCACACAGCTCGATCAGCCGCTTTTGAATGAGACACATTATCTTGTTCAGGCTCTGGCGCCCTTTTTTGATATTGCGCAAGGTACAGTTGAAGAACTTCTTGATGCGGAACAGTCTCTTATAGCCTTGGGTGATACAGCAAATTTACCTGAAGGTGTGGAACGGTCGCTTGCCGACTGGGTGGCGAGAGGCGGTGTCCTTGTCCGCTTTGCCGGCCCGAAGCTCGCGAATTCCAATAGCGCCCTCGTCCCGGTTGATCTTCGTTCCGGCAACCGCAGCTTGCAGGGCGCCATGTCATGGAATCAACCGGCACCACTTGGTCCGATACCACAGAATAGCCCATTCACAAGCCTTGATATCCCTGAAGAAATTACGGTGACAACACAAGTGCTCGCGAACCCTTCTCCGGATCTCCTCGATAAGACATGGGCACAACTGGAAGACGGCACACCGCTGGTTACCGCAGCACAGGAGGGAGCAGGCTGGCTGGTCTTGTTCCATACGACGGCTACACCAGAATGGTCAAATCTGGCTCTCTCTGGCCTGTTTGTTGAAATGCTGCGCGAAATAGGAAATCTTGGTCAGTTCACAAGCCAGAATCTGGCGGAACAGCGCAGCTTGCCTCCGTTTCAGTTATTGGATGGATTTGGCCGTCTTGGTGCTGAAGCCGGAGTGGCGGAGCCTCTTGATATGTCAGAAATGACAGGATCATCATTAAACGCAAGTCATCCGCCCGGTTACTATGGCGATGAAAATTTCAGCATTGCCCTGAACATCGGTCAGTTCGGCACGGAATATTCTGTTATGGATACCAGCCAATTTCCGGCAACTGTTCAGTATTTTGACAAGTCCGTGGTGATTGAGCTTGTTATGCCCCTGTTGGTCGCGGCATTACTATTGGTTTTGATCGATCAGATAATTTCACTCTATTTGCAGGGGCGACTTCCCGCCTTTCGAGTTGCCGGCAGAGCCTCCGCCATACTCCTGATCGTCGGCATCGGTTTTGTCAGCTTTCCGATAAATGGCAAGGCTCAGGAGGTCGGATTGGGCGGAGACGCCAAGGCATTGGCAGCCACGCTGGACACGCGCCTTGGCTATATTCGCACGAATGACCAGACTATTGATGGCATGAGCCACGCCGGACTTGTCGGACTAAGCCAGCAGCTTCGAAACCGTACGGCAGTCGAGGCAAAAGATCCGATTGCCATCAATATTGAACAGGATGACCTGATCTTCTACCCGCTGATATACTGGCCGGTTACGCCTGATTTCCCGACACTGTCAGAACAGGCCATCCTCAAGCTCAACGACTATTTCAACGGCGGTGGGACGATCCTGTTCGATACACGCAACCAGAACAGCGTGAGCAGTTACGGCATGGATCTGTATAATAGCCCGGAAAATATCCGGCTTCGTCAGCTGACGACGCGGCTGAACATACCGCGCGTGTATCAGGTGCCACCAGACCATGTTGTCACCCGGGCATTTTACCTGATGCAGACGTTCCCGGGCCGTTATGACGGGGGCGAAGTATGGATTGAAGATACCAATGGCAATCAGGGGAATGATGGTGTCGCCTCTGTTGTGATCGGCAGTAATGACTGGGCCGCCGCCTGGGCAATCGATGAGGACGGCCGATACCAGGCGGCAACGCTTCCGGGAAACGAACGCCAGCGGGAACTGGCTTATCGCTTCGGCATCAATCTTGTGATGTATACACTGACCGGGAACTACAAGGCGGACCAGGTCCATGTTCCAGCCATTTTGGAGAGATTGGGCCAATGAAGGAGGAAAGCTTCGTCTCCGCGCTTGATTTCAACCCCTATCTGCCGCTGGGCTGGCTGATCGCATTGGCGGTAATTTCTGCCGTCGTTATCCTCATTGCCTTTTGGCGGCGCGGCCGGGGAGCAGTCCTCAGGACTGCCTTGCTTTCCCTGTTGATTCTGATGCTTGCCAACCCGGTCTTATTGACCGAAAAGCGGCGATTTCTGGACGATGTCGCACTTATAGTTCTGGATGAAACCAGCAGCCAGAAAATCGGCGTCCGAAGCAAAACTTCTAGTTCTGCCTTTGAAGAGCTCAAATCCATACTAGAGGCCACACCCAACCTGCAGGTCGAGACCGTGACGGTCATGAACGAGGCGAGTTCCCTGCAGGGGGAAGAAGACGGCACCCACGCATTTTCCGCCCGCGAAGAAGCATTGAAGAATATTCCGCCGGAACGGATTGCGGCGACAATTTTCATTACGGACGGGCAGATACATGACGTACCGGCAAATGAAAATATCCGGAAAAATGAAGGCCCGGTTCATTTCCTCCTGTCCGGAAACCCGAATGAAAAGGATCGTGTGCTCCGGATTGTAAAAGCGCCCGCCTTTGGCATTGTTGATCAGCCGCTGCAATTCACCCTCAAGGTAGAAGACTTTGGGCTGGATGAGCCAATCGAGGCCGCGCGCGTCTCCATCAAGCTGGATGGTGATCCGATCGCATCGGAGCTCGCGACGATTGGCACGGAGCTTTCCGTCGATCTCACACTGACACATGCCGGTGCCAATTTTGTCGAGATAACCGTTGACCCCCTTGACGGCGAACTCACGGAAAAGAACAACAGCGCCTACATCACCGTCAATGGGATTCGCGACAGGCTTCAGGTGCTGCTGGTCTCCGGAGAGCCCCATATGGGGGAACGGGGATGGCGAAATATTCTGAAATCAGACCCGTCGGTTGATCTTGTTCATTTCACAATTTTACGTCCGCCGGAAAAGCAGGATGGCACTCCGATAACGGAGTTGTCACTGATTCCATTTCCGATCCGCGACCTGTTCGAAAAAAAGCTGAATGATTTTGACCTGATAATCTTTGACCGGTATCGTCGGCGCGGCGTGCTACCATCAAGCTATCTTCAGAACATCTCCCGATATGTAACGGAAGGCGGCGCCCTTCTGGAAGCTGCCGGTCCTGCTTTCGCAACGCCGCTCAGCCTCTATCAGACCCCGTTGTCGGAGGTGCTGCCTGGCCGGCCAACCGGCTATGTGTTTAATGAGGGCTATGTCCCGACGGTGAGTGATGTTGGCAAACGGCATCCGGTAACCGGCCTCTTAAAAGCGAAGGCGACAACAGATGAAAGCTGGGGTCGCTGGTTTCGCATGATCGAGGCAGATGCACTTGGCGGCAATACCCTGATGACCGGTCCCTCTCAACAACCCTTGCTTATTCTGGAGCGCAGCGGCGAAGGACGCGTTGCCCAGCTTCTGTCAGATCATGCATGGCTTTGGGGGCGCGGCTATGAAGGCGGCGGCCCGCAATCGGAACTGCTACGGCGCATATCGCACTGGCTGATGAAGGAGCCGGAGCTAGAAGAAGAACAGCTTAAAGCTGTTGTGTCCGGTGACATGCTGAGAATTCAGCGGCGCTCTCTCGAAACCGTTACCGCCCGAGTGACCGTGACCGATCCGGACGGAAATGTCACACAAACCGATCTCGTTGAAGGCGAAAACGGCGTGCAAACCGGGTCCGTGCCATTGCAAACAAGCGGCCTGCATGTCCTTGACGATGGCGCCCGGAAATCGCTGGTGGCGGTCGGGGCGCTTAATCCGAAGGAATTGCATGAAATCAGGGCAGGCACGGAGAAGATTGAGAGCGCAGCAAAGGCGACAGATGGCGGAATTCGCTGGCTGGAGACGGATGGACTGCCTGACTTCCGCCGCACAAAACCGGATAACCGGCAGTCCGCAGACTACTGGTTCGGTCTTCGCGCAAACGAAAATTATGAAGTAACCGGATACAATCGGCAGGCAATGCTGCCGCCTCTGGTCGCGCTGCTTCTTGCATTGGCGTTCCTATGTGTCGGCTGGTGGCGAGAAGGTCGCTAACTGTTCGGTGAGACGCGCTGTCTCACCTTGCGTTGCAACCCTGCCCGGCGGCGGCGGCATAAGCTGCACACCGGCGAGCATCCCCGTTACACCCTTTAATGCGCCCGGAACGCATTCTTTGACAAGAAATCGCCGTTCTTCCAGCGGTCCCGGCAGTTTGAAACCCAGTGTGGCCGCATTTTCAAAACCGAATTGCCCGTAATACTCCGGATCCCCGACGAGTACTATGAGCCGATGCCCGAGTTCCTGTGCAACTCGTAGTGTTTCACGGATAAGTCCGACACCTATCCCCCTTCCCTGTAGTTTGGGTGATACAGCTATCGGCCCAAGAAGCAACGCAGGTGTCGTTCCGCCAATGGTGATTGGCCAGTACCGTATTGTTGCAAGGAGGCGACCTTCTTCAACTGCCACATAGCTCAGTTCCGGCTGAGGCACTATATTCTCGCGAATTTTATAGGCAGTCTTTTTAAACCGGTCCGGACCAAAGCATTCATCGAGCAACGGCTCGATCAGGGCAGCATCCCCGGGACGTTCTTGAATAAATTGGGGCATGACGGGGTTCCATTTACAAATCGGGTTGAACGAGAACGCCTCTTAACGAAGCCCCGAACCGTCACGAACTCTCAAATGACCAAAGCACAGGAAAACTTAAGCGGCAGCACTAAATAGGGCAGCAGCCTGTCGTCGTCGTATGATCAATTGCATATCCATAAGCCGCAAATATCACAAGCCGGTGGCCATTGAAAGAAAATAAATCAGGGCTTGCCCCCGCCAAATCCAAGGATTAGGTTTCAAAACATCTGAAGTGATCCGGGCGCACAATCCTTCCCTTCCATTGGAGAATTCTCGAATGTTCTATAAACCTTCCGAACCCCACGGCCTCAAGCACGGCCCCTTCAAGGCAATTGTCGCTCCTCGCCCGATCGGGTGGATCAGCAGCCTCGCAGCGGATGGAACCGCCAATCTCGCCCCTTTCAGCTTCTTTAACGCGATGGCCGAATTTCCGCCAATTGTCGCGATGGCGATCAACGGCAGCCACAGCGAAGGCGGCGCCAAGGATACTCTGGAAAATATCCATGCAACAAAGGAATTTGTCTGCAACATGGTGTCTTATGACCTCCGTGAGGAGATGAACCTAAGTTCCGGGATGCATCCCCGGTCGGTAGATGAATTCGACCAGTCGGGCTTGACGAAAGAGCCTTCAACACTAGTTAAACCACCACGTGTCAAGGAGAGTCCTGCCCACCTGGAGTGTATTCACTACAAGACCATCGTTTTGCCATCAAACACCCCAGATGTCGTCAACACCATGGTCCTAGGAGAAGTCATTGGCATTCATATTAGCGATGATATTATCGTAGACGGCATGATCGACATGCAGAAATATCGTCCGCTCGCCCGGCTTGGATACATGGATTACTGTCATGTTCAGGATGTCTTTGCGATGCAACGGCCGAAGGTCTGACGCATCGCGGGCGACGCTTTTTAAACGCCCTGCCATGTTCCGCGGATTTCCCGCGCAAGCTTTTCGGCAATTGCGCGGGCAAAATCGTCATAGCCTTCCGCTTTTTCGGTAAAGGCACCGATACCTCCGATCACCCGATCTCGATAATAGGTTTCAAGCTCCGGCTCGTCGTTTAGGATTGGCAGGCCGTTTATAATCACACCAGCGGCAACAATACGGTCGCGTGCGACCTCGGGTGCACTGCCGATGGAAACGACGCCGTCTCCGGAAATATCAATGACCTGCCGCGTTGACAGATTCCGGTCTCTGGCAAAAAGAGAAAACGCATGCTCCAGTGCCCCGGCAATGGCAGTTCCGCCATAGGGAAAGCTGCGGGGCACTCTGTCAAGCTGGTCGGCATAGGCCCGGGCATCCTCGCCGGACGCGAGAACCTGCCAATCAAGGATGGTTTGCTGCTCCTTCAGTCCCGCCCAGTGAATAGCCGCAATACTGATACGCCCGCGCGGACCGGCGGTAATCGCCTCTATCACCAACTCGTCACGAAAAGCAGCCGCGAATCCCCGCATTTGCAGGTTATACTCATCATAGTTCACGCTGGAAGACACATCGATCGCCAGCACGAGCTGCATATCCACCTCTTCCGCATGTGCCTGCACCGCCAATCCCGACAGGAAAAATGACACAATAACTGCAGGAAGCCATCTCATCGTTAACTCGATCTCTCTGATCCGAATGTATAAACCCATCAAAAAGTCTAATATATTTCACGGCAAAAGTATGACGAATATTCCAAAGGACCATGACCCGTTATATCTTTTATGGCATGATCAAAAAATAGTCACAAACTGGTGGGAGACTAGGACCATGAAAAAAGCCTTAATTGCAATCGCCGTACTGTTGGTGCTTATCATGGGTGTAGTGGTGGCCCTCCCCTTTTTGGTGCCCACAGACCGTATCAAGCAGGAACTGATCCTGGCTACTCAGGATGCCACAGGACGTACTCTAACGATAGATGGCGACTTCAGCCTTTCCGTCTTTCCAACATTGGGCGTTACCGCCGAGACGGTCACCTTCTCCAATGCGGAAGGCGCGCGTGACGCCAACATGGCGGCTATTGACAGTCTCGCAATCAAGCTTAGTTTGCTTTCCCTTATTACCGGGAATGTCCAGGTTGACGAATTTGTCCTGACCAACCCAACCATCAATCTGGAAATAGACAAGAACGGTAAAGGAAATTGGGTATTCGATACCGCTTCGGCCGAAGCACCCAAGCAGGATGAAACAGCGAATGAAGATGGCGACGCGCCCGATTTAGGAATTTCCGATTTGAATCTCGGCGATGTCCGGATTGTCGATGGTGTCGTGAATTTTGTCGATCAGCAAAACGGGACCGACATCAACCTTGAGAAGATCAATGTCGAACTTGTTCTGCATGGTCTTGATGAACCCTTTGAAGCGAAGGGAAGTGCGGTCTGGAATGAAGAAGAAATAAATCTGGATGCAAAGGTCGCGGCCCTTCGGGCCATCCTTGAAAACCGCGAGACATCGGCCTCGGTCAATGTTGCTTCGGCAAATATCAACCTCGATTTTGATGGCTCTGTTAAAACCACAAAGCCACTTGCCCTCGGCGGTACAACCAGCCTTGATATCCCTTCTGTGCGTGATCTGGCTGCCTGGACGGGAACGCCACTTGAAATAGCGGGCAGCGGTTTTGGCCGCCTCAAGATCACTGGTGAGCTTGGGGTAAACGACACAAAATACAGCTTCTCAAATGCGAGTATCAATTTTGATGATATTGTGGGCGCGGGCGATTTCAGTGTGGATCTCGGTGGAAATGTTCCGGATATTGTCGGAAAGCTTGCCCTTGAGACGCTCGATCTAAACCCCTATCTGCCCGAAAACACTGCAGAAGGGAAGGGAAATGCACCGGCAGCGCCCGCGAAATCAAGTGGCGGCGAAAAGTGGGATACGACTCCCATTGATTTGTCAGCCCTTAAAACGGTCAATGCCAAATTCGATCTCTCCGCCCAGGAGATTCTGTTTCAGAAAATCAAGATCGGCAGCAGCGCCCTTCAAACCGCACTGAAGACCGGCATTCTTGACGTCACGCTCAGTGAAATGAACCTGTATGACGGTACCGGCGAGGCAACAATACGGGTGAATGCTCAGGATCCAGTACTGAAAATCACGAATAACATGACTATTGAGAATATTCAGCTTCTCCCCCTGCTGACGGATGCAGCAGATTTCGATAAGCTGGAAGGCAAGGGGATGTTCCAGACAAGCCTGACCACGAGCGGTAAATCGCAGGCGGACCTGGTGAGAGCTCTGGGTGGTGATGGTCAGATATTGTTCGAAGACGGTTCCATCTCAGGCATAAATCTCGCAGCAATGGCGAGGAACGTGACCAGTGCCTTTACCGATAGCGGTGAAGCCCAGAAAACTGATTTTGCCGAGATATCAGGAACATACAATATCAAGAGCGGCATTCTGACCAATAACGATCTTAAAATGCTTAATCCGTTTGTCCGTCTGTCCGGCGCAGGTACGGTGGAGTTACCACCCCAAACCCTTAACTACAGGATTGAGCCGAAGCTCGTCGCAACAACAGAAGGCCAAGGAGGTTCCGAGGCGAGTGGTGTCGCGGTTCCCGTTATCGTCAGTGGATCATGGGACAACCCGAAATTTGCACCTGATCTCGCCGGCGTTCTTAAAAACGTCAGCAACCCTGAAGGCGCGAAACAACTGCTTGAAGGCGTCAAAGGCTCCGGCGATGGCGTCAAGGACACCCTGAAAGGCGTTAAGGAAAAGGATCCGGAAGCCGTAAAAAACCTGCTTGACGCCGCCGGTGGATTGCTCGGCAAGAAGAAAGAGTAAGCTTTCTTGAGGAACTAACCTGCCAAGAGCCCTGCAATGATCTTATCAGCCGTTGCGGGGCTTTCTTTCTTCAACGGGACCGCCGTTTTCTCTCCAGGCGCCGAACCCTCCATCGATATGGCAGACATTCGGCAAGCCCATATCCTGCACGGACTTGGTTGCCAGTGCAGACCGCCAGCCCGCCGCGCAGAAAAAGACGAAACGGTTTCCATTGGCAAAAAGGTCGCGGTGATAGGGGCTTTCCGGATCGACCCAGAATTCCAGCATGCCGCGCGGTGCATGAACAGCACCTGGCACCTGCCCCTCCCGTTCCAGTTCCCGGATATCACGGATGTCGACAAACGTCACATTCTCCTGCCCATACAGAGCCCGGGCCTCCTCTACGGAGAGGGTCTCGATTTCGCCATTTGCTTCTTTAACGAGCTGTTTTACTGATTTTTTCATTTTTATTACTCCTTCTCGCCGTTCCGGCGAAAAACAGTCTTGTCTTTCGCCCTATATATG